>Ga0207937_1000128_pt1 | contig 25287 bp, 25 predicted proteins | sample LakMenEpi04Sep11_FD_150668 | JGI IMG/M metagenome (GOLD analysis project Ga0207937, IMG submission 150668) | Freshwater microbial communities from Lake Mendota, WI - 04SEP2011 deep hole epilimnion (SPAdes) | ecosystem: Environmental > Aquatic > Freshwater > Lentic | place: Lake Mendota, Madison...
AGCAAGCAGGGAGATCTACTAGCGACTTTGGAAGTGGTAGTCCCAGCACACCTATCGGGCAAGGCCAAAGAGCTGTTAGAGAAATTTGAAGGCGAACTACCTGAGGAAGATCCAAGAGCAGATCTTCTCAGCAAAGCAGGACTTCTCTAGGAGGTGAAGAATGCGGATAGATGAGAACACACCACTGTTTGTGATTTCGGTTGCGGCCGAACTGTGTGGCATGCATCCGCAAACGCTTCGCCAATACGATCGCATGGGTCTGGTTTCACCAACCAGAACAGAGGGTCGATCACGTCGTTACACCATGCAGGATGTGGCAAAGCTCAGAGAAGTTGCGCGCCTAAGTGCAGAGGGAGTTTCGCTCGAGGGCATTAGACGCGTGCTTGAGCTAGTAAATGAGAATGTGCAGTTGCAAGCACGTGTCAGAGATTTAGAAAGAGAACTAGCCGATCAGTTGATGAAGCAACCTGGCAGCAGAGTTTTTGCTGCAGGTGAGCAAGGAGTAATTCGATTGAATCCTGGAGAGAGACCAGCGAAAAGCGGTTCGGTAGTGCTCTGGAGGAGAAGGTAATGAATCAACAGCAGCAGGAGCAGGTAAAAGCACTCGAAGCCTTTGGCATCGACCTAACCGCACAGGCGCGAGCTGGAAAGCTCGATCCAGTGATTGGTCGCGACGCCGAAATCAGGCGAGTGAGCCAGGTCCTATCTCGAAGAACCAAAAACAACCCGGTGCTAATTGGAGAGCCAGGGGTTGGAAAGACTGCTGTCGTCGAGGGCCTTGCCCAGCGCATTGTGGCGGGCGACGTACCTGAAAGCCTGAAGGGAAAGACACTTATCTCTTTGGATCTAGGTGCCATGGTTGCCGGAAGTAAATTCCGCGGCGAATTCGAAGAAAGACTTAAAGCTGTACTGAAGGAAATTCAGGAGGCTGAAGGAAAAGTAATCACATTCATCGATGAGCTTCACACTCTCGTTGGAGCCGGCGCTGCTGATGGCTCGATGGATGCTTCCAACATGCTCAAGCCAATGCTTGCAAGGGGAGAACTCAGACTGATTGGTGCCACCACTTTGGATGAGTATCGTGAGCGAATTGAGAAAGACAGTGCACTGGAAAGAAGATTCCAGCAGGTGTTTGTTGGTGAGCCAAGTGTTGAGGACACCGTTGCAATTCTTCGCGGACTAAAAGAAAGATACGAAGCTCACCACAAGGTAACAATTGCGGACAGTGCACTTGTAGCTGCCGCACAACTTTCTAATCGATACATCACCGGTCGACAACTGCCAGACAAGGCTATCGATCTAGTCGACGAAGCAGCTTCAAGGTTGAGAATGGAGATTGACTCTGCGCCGGTTGAGATTGATGAGCTGAGAAGATCCGTTGACCGTCTAAAGCTTGAAGAGCTTGCCCTTAAGAAAGAAAAAGACGACGCATCAAAGCAAAGACTTGAAAAACTGCAGGAAGACCTGAGCGAAAAGCAAGCAAAACTAGATCAGCTGCAAGCCCGCTGGGAAGCAGAGCGAAGCGAACTAAACAAAATTGGTGAGCTCAAGACCAAACTGGATGCGGCCAGAGTGGAGGCCGACAAGGCCCAGCGCGAAGCAAATCTCGAGCTTGCATCAAGGCTTCTCTACGGCGAGATCCCTCAGCTTGAAAAGCAGCTGAAAGAAGCTGAGAGTCAAGATGGCGAAAAACGCGACCGCATGGTCGGCGAGATGGTCTCAGAGGATGAGATTGCCGCTGTCGTTTCTGCCTGGACGGGCATACCAACCGGAAGACTTCTTGCCGGTGAAAGCCAAAAACTTCTTCACCTTGAAAGCGAGCTAGGCAAGCGACTTATTGGTCAAAAGCGAGCCGTCAAAGCGGTGAGCGATGCGGTCCGCAGATCAAAGGCAGGAATATCTGATCCGTCAAGACCAACCGGATCCTTCATGTTTCTAGGGCCAACCGGAGTTGGTAAGACCGAGCTTGCTAAGAGTCTTGCTCACTTTCTATTTGACGATGAGAAGTCAATGGTGCGTATCGACATGAGCGAATATGGCGAAAAGCACAGCGTCAGCAGGCTAATTGGAGCTCCTCCTGGATATGTCGGTTACGACGAGGGGGGACAGCTGACGGAGGCTATTCGTAGAAGGCCCTACTCGGTTGTTCTACTCGATGAAATTGAGAAAGCCCACCCAGAAGTTTTTGACATCCTGCTTCAGGTATTGGATGACGGAAGACTTACAGACGGTCAAGGCCGAACAGTTGATTTCAGAAATGTGATTCTCATAATGACATCAAACATCGGATCACAGTTCCTCATCGATCCAGAGCTTTCAGCTGAGCAAAAGCGTCAAGGTGTACTCGACATGGTGAGGGCATCTTTCAAGCCAGAGTTTCTAAACAGACTTGATGACATTGTCATCTTCGACGCCCTCAGCATGGAAGAGCTCGGGTCAATTGTTGATCTTCAGGTCGATCGACTAACTGAAAGACTTGAGCAAAGAAGACTGACCCTGGGCGTTACACCTGCCGCCAGGCTGTGGCTTGCAGAGCACGGCTACGACCCTGTCTATGGCGCAAGACCACTGCGAAGGCTGATGCAGAAAGAAATAGACGATCGGCTAGCAAACCTGATTCTTGCGGGTGCAATCGCAGATGGCTCAATAGTTCGTGTCAATGTTGCAGAAAATCAAGAATCATTGGCGATAGAAGCTAGCAGTGGCGACAGCATCTGAACTAAAGAGGGATCTAGCGAAACTAGCTAATCCTAAATTGGCAGCCAAGCAATTGGATTTTTACCAAACTCAAAAAGGCGGCTACGGAGAGGGAGACAAGTTCTTAGGCCTCAGAGTCCCAGATTCTCGACGTGTTGCATCCCGCTATTCAGACTTAAGCCTCACAGAGCTGGTAAAAGTTGCAAGGAGTCAATTTCATGAGGAGAGATTCGCGGCGCTAGTGATCTTAAATCACAAAATGAAGAAGGCCAAAACGCAGCTTCAGCGCAAAGAAGCTTTCGATTTTTATATGAAATTGGTTGAGGCCAATCTTGTGAACAATTGGGACTTGGTTGACGCTTCTGCCCCTTATATAGGTCAATACCTACTGGAGACTCAAAACCCCTTGGCGTATTTGAAAAAACTCGGTCGGAGTAAGAATTTATGGACACAGAGGGTTTCAATAATGTTTCTATTTCCATTTATTAGAACTGGAAATACAAAAATAACTTTTGAACTCACTAAAGACTTTCTCGATCACCCCCACGACTTGATTCACAAAGCCGCCGGCTGGATGTTACGCGAAGCGGGTAAGCGTGATTTGGCGGGCTTACGCGGTTTTCTAAGCGCTAATGCAGCGAAGATGCCAAGAACAATGCTCAGATATTCAATAGAGAAGCTCAGCGAAAAAGAGCGAAAGAAGTGGATGTCTGCCCAGGCCTAGTCCTGCAATTTTGATATCACCGGAACGTGATCGCTCGGTGCTTCACCTTTTCTTTCATCACGCTCAATTGATCCTTCGATGATCCTCTCCGATAGTTCGGGGGAGCTGAGCACAAAGTCAATCCTCATACCCTCATTTTTAGGGAAGCGTAGATCTTGATAGTCCCAGTAGGTGTATCCAATGGGAACGAACTGTCGATGAAGATCTGCATATCCAATTTGCTCAAACGCTGAGAAGGCCTGGCGCTCCGGTTCAGAGACGTGAGTTTCAAAGAATGTGACGTCAAATACATCGCTATCAAGCGGAGCAATGTTGAAGTCGCCCACCAGTGCAACTTCGCCGCCCGGGTGTTCGTGAATCAGTTCATCTGCATGTGCAGCGAGCCGATCTAAAAATTCCAGCTTGTATTCCATATGAGGATCATCGAGCGCTCTTCCATGAGGAACATAGAGGCTCCAAATCCTCACACCAGCAAAGGTGGCACCTAAGGCTCTCGCCTCCACCACGTCCTTGAACTTGGGCTGAAAAGGGAATTCCATCTCCACATCCTCGGGCTCTAAAGAATCCCGATATGCAAAGGCGACACCGTTCCACTGGTTGTGCCCATGGGCGATTACCTTGTAGCCAATTTCGGCTAGTTGCCCCACCGGAAACTGCTCAGGCTTGCACTTGATTTCCTGCATGGCAAGAACATCGACCTGAGTACGCTTTAGAAACTGAACAATACGCTCAGTTCTGGCTCTTGCGGAGTTTACGTTCCAGGTTGCTATTTGCACTTCTAAACTCTAACTATGTCTTTTTCCTCTGAAGCTAAGCCCAGACTAGTCGAGCTAATCAGTCAGCTATCAGTAGTTCACGGGAAGGTAATCCTTTCCTCAGGCAAAGAGGCGAACTACTACATCGACCTTCGCAGATCCTCTCTACACCACGAGGCAGGCCCTCTGATTGGCCAGGTCATGCTTGATTTGATCGACTTTGCAAATCTTGGACAGATTGATGCAGTTGGCGGATTGACTATGGGCGCAGATCCAGTTGCCACTGCCATGCTTCATCAAGCCGCTCAGCGTGGGAGAGTGCTGGATGCATTTGTTGTTCGCAAGCAAGCCAAGCAACACGGAATGGCAAGACAGGTTGAAGGTCCAGACATCTCTGGAAAGAACGTTGTGATTTTAGAAGACACATCAACAACAGGTGCATCTCCACTAACTGCGGCTGAAGCTGCAGAGGCTGCTGGTGCAAACGTGTTAGCCATTGCAACTGTCGTCGATAGAAATACCGGTGCTAAAGAAGCGATAGAATCAAAGGGTTATAGGTATTACTCAGCTATATCACTGGGTGACCTAGGTTTATCGAACGAGGTTTAAGTGCAGCGCAAGCTTGCGCCCTTTGTCTTTACCCAGCTTGCATCAGTAGCTTCAGTCATCTCTGGGTCAATGACGTTTATCGCTATGCCTTGGATAGCTCTTGAGCTAACCGGCACCGCAACCAGTGCAGGCCTCGTTGTCGCGCTCACAGCAATTCCAACCCTGCTACTCGCACCTTTTCTTGGATCTTTTATCGACAAGGTTGGAAGAAGAAAGACAGCCATAGGCTCTGAGATCTTGGCCGGGGTGGTAGCCCTGATGATTCCTATTGTTTCGGGCCTTTGGGAACTGACTCTTGCCTGGTTGATTTTTATTAGCATCTTCAAGGCTCTTTTCACACCGGGCGGGAGCACCGCCAGGAAGTCACTGATTCCAGATGTTGCAAAACCTGCCGGTATGACTCTGGACAGAGCAAATTCCATCCACGAGGGATTGTTTGCATCTGGATTCGCAGCAGGTCCGGCGCTCGCAACCTTCTTAATTGCAAACATAGGATCGGCTAACACCTACTTTGTCATTGCCTTGTTTGCGATTCTCAGCGGAGTCTTCGCCCTCTTTATTCGTGCTGAGGAGCAGCATGATGATGTTAAGGAAGAAGGCAATCTCTTGGTCTTTGCAATGCAGGGATTCAAGGTTTTGTTCTCGAACCCACCAATCTTCATAATGATGGCCGCCATCATGGCGCTTGCAGTCATATATCTCCCAACGGAAATGGTTGTTCTTCCTGCCTACTACAACGCCCTGGAAGATCCCGAAGGGTTGGGAAGTGCGATATCAGCCGCAGCATTCGCCTCGGTCTTTGGAGCGCTTGGCTTCGAGTGGATCCACAAGAGGCTGAGCTATGCAAATATTTTGCGAGTTGGAATTCTAGGAATTGGTCTTTCCATGATTCCTATGAGCACACTGCCGCCACAGTGGGCGATGATCACCTTCTTCTTCACCCTTGGACTTGCCTGGGGGCCACTACTTCCACTGCTAAACACTGTTATTCAAGAGCGCATACCCGCGGATAAGAGAGGCCGAGTTTTCGCACTAGAGATGACGATGTGGAATGCGGGACCGCTGTTGTCGATGGTTGCAGTTGGTAATGCGGTTGATGCTTTCGGGGTTGGCGCTGTTTACACAGTTCTTGCCTGGGGAGTCTTGATTGCCGGACTATTTGTTTCTTTCAACAAATACATTCGCCAGCTAGATAGCTAAATTAGATCAGCGACCGAATTCAAAACCTCAGTGGGCCTGAACGGATACTTCAAAACCTCAGCATCATTTGAAATTCCGGTTCTAACCAAAATGGTGTGAAGACCCGCCTCAATGCCGGCAACCACGTCCGTATCCATGCGGTCACCAATCATGGCCGTGGTCTCCGAGTGTGCCTTGATTTTTCTCATGGCTGAGCGGAACATCATTGGGTTGGGCTTACCAACCACATAGGGAGATCGACCGGTTGCTTTTGTTATCAGGGCAGCAACAGAACCAGCTGCTGGAATTGGACCCTCTAGTGATGGCCCTGTCACATCGGGGTTAGTGACAATAAATCGCGAACCTTGGCCAATTAGTCTCACGGCCTTGGTGAGAGCTTCAAAGCTCAGGTTTCTGGTTTCACCTAAAACAACAAAGTCTGGGTTTACCTCTGTCATGACGTAACCAATGTCATGCATCGCTGTCAGGATGCCCGCTTCACCAATTACAAAAGCAGTTCCCTTTGGCTTTTGGGAATTAAGAAAGTCAGCGGTTGCCATAGCGGAGGTGTAGATGCGATCTTCACTGACATTTAGACCGCCGTCACGAAGTCTTGCCGACAGATCTCTTGGGGTGAAGCTTGAGTTGTTGGTGAGGACAAGAAAGGGAGTTCCACTGTTCAGCCACTTGTTTATTAGCTCCTGGGCTCCTTCGATTGGCTTACCTTCGTGCCAGAGCACGCCATCCATGTCGGTCAACCAGGAATGAATGTGAGATCGATCAGTCATGGGTAAAGCCTAGCTCTACGCTGTATCTGTGAGTGAAAGCGAAGACCAGCTAGCTCAGGCTGCATGGGGGGTTGGTCCCTATCTGGGCGACGCCAAGTCGCATCCTGACTATCAGAAGTTTGATCTGACTCTTTTAGCTGAGGGCGACACAAGAAATGTTGTCGATAAGTATCGCTACTGGAAAATGGAAGAGATTGTAAAAGATCTAGATTCACGCAGGCATCCATTTCATGTCGCAATTGAAAATTGGCAGCACGATTTAAACATTGGATCAATAGTCCGAAATGCAAATGCATTTCTAGCATCGAGCGTGCAAATAGTCGGCAACAAGCGCTGGAACAAAAGAGGCGCCATGGTGACCGACAGATACCAGCATGTTGAGCATCGACCTGATATTCAGTCACTCATCGAGTGGTCGAAGACCGCGGGCACAAATGGTCAGGCCTTACCAATAATTGCCATTGACAACACTCCTGGCTGTAAACAACTTGAAAAAACCAAACTTCCGAAAGAGTGCATTTTGCTCTTTGGTCAAGAAGGGCCCGGACTTTCACAGCAAGCACTGGATGCATCGGAAATGGTTTTGGAGATAACGCAATTTGGCTCAACTAGATCAATCAATGCTTCAGCTGCCGCTGCAATCGCCATGCACAGCTGGGTTATGCAGCATGTTTTTGGCTAGACTTAGCTAGGGCTGAAGCCTCAAGTCCCCCAGTTTTGAAAGGGGTTAGTCATGCCAGCTGTCGTGCTAGTTGGAGCCCAGTGGGGTGACGAAGGTAAAGGTAAAGCCACAGATCTGCTTGGCGACAAAGTTGATTATGTAGTTCGCTACCAGGGTGGCAACAACGCAGGTCACACGGTTGTGATTGGTGACAAGAAATTTGCTCTGCACCTTCTGCCTTCCGGAATTCTCACCCCAGGCTGCACCCCAGTTATTGGTAATGGTGTCGTGGTTGACCTGGAGGTTTTGTTCAGGGAAATCGATGGGCTAAATGATAAGGGCGTAGACACATCCAAGCTTCTGATATCTGCAAATGCTCACATCATCACTCCCTACCACGTGACAGTAGACAAGGTTTCTGAGCGATTCCTCGGCAAGAGAGCAATTGGAACGACAGGTCGAGGCATTGGTCCAACATATGGAGACAAGATTGGGCGCATTGGAATTAGAGTCCAAGACCTATTCGACCCAAGCATTTTGTCCCAAAAAGTTGAGGGCGCACTGACTCAAAAGAATGAGCTGCTGGTCAAGATCTATAACCGCGCCGCTATCAAGCCAAAGGATGTGGTTGACCACCTTTTGAGCTTTGCTGAGCGGCTAAGGCCCATGGTTTCCGATACTTCTTTGATCCTCAACCAGGCTCTGGATGCTGGAAAGACTGTGCTCCTCGAAGGCGGGCAGGGAACCCTGTTGGACGTAGATCACGGAACCTATCCATTTGTAACTTCGTCGAATCCAATCGCGGGTGGTGCTTCAACCGGAAGCGGAATCGGGCCTACACGCATAAAGAGCGTCATTGGAATTCTCAAGGCTTACACAACCAGAGTTGGATCTGGCCCTTTCCCAACAGAACTATTTGATAAGTGGGGAGAGTACCTGCGTGATCAGGGTGGCGAGTTTGGAACCACCACCGGACGCGAAAGACGCTGCGGCTGGTTTGATGCTCCGATTGCACGATATGCAACTCGGGTTAATGGTCTAACAGATATCTTCCTAACCAAACTCGATGTTCTAACCGGCATCAAAGAAATCCCAGTTTGCGTGGCCTACGAGGTTGATGGCAAGCGAGTTGAAGAAGTCCCAGTTTCACAAACTGACTTCCATCACGCTAAGCCGATCTATGAGATTTACCCAGGTTGGGACGAAGACATCACAGGCTGCAAGAAATTTGAAGATCTACCAAAGAATGCCCAAAGCTACGTGAGGGCTCTCGAGAAATTGAGCGGAACTCGCTTCTCAGCAATCGGCGTTGGTCCAGAACGCAATGCCACCATCGTTTTGCATGAAATGCTCTAGAGGGTTCTAAGCGGCCTAACCACGTCCAAAGAAATGCTGCTCTGGCCATCGTGTGGTGACCATTTGAATTTTGCACTTGCTCTCGCTACTCCGCCAAGATTCTTTAGCTCATTACCAAACTCGCCGGCAATTTCTCTGGGTATGAAACCAATCACAGCATTGCCTGCTTCGATTCTTACGGAGTGCTCTTTGCCATCCTTGCTGACGATTCGTTCGACAATGACATTTATTTCATCTTCACCTGGATGGTAGCGTTCCATCCACTCACCGAAGTTGTCCAAGGTCTCCCGGTAGGCAAGTTCGCCTCTGATTTTTTGAGAGTAGGTTCCGTCTCCCATCAGCTCTGGAAGTGACATCATGTAGTCGTCGTAGCGCCTCTGCTGCTTCTCGTTCTTTCTCGCCGCCTCTTCAAAGGCCTCCCACTTGTCAACTGGGCCCTTCCGCCTTTTACGAAAGATTCGTGCAAAAAGCCAGACAAGTAGTAGAAAGACGATGATTTCCATTTGGCACCTCCAGCAAAAAACTATCGAATGTAGGGGACAATTAGACCGTGAAGGATTCCAGGCAAGAACTCGACGAGATTCCCTACCCAGATGAAGCATTCAACACCTGGGGGGCTTCGGCTGTCGGAGTAGATCCCTTGCTTGCGAGCTTTACCTCACTGCCCTATCAGGCAGTTAGACCTCACGTGCCTTTCTATCGTTTCCTTGCCTACCCCGACATTTTGGACCTAAGGAAAGCCGGCTACGAACTGGAGAGGTTCATCCCGCTGTTTGATCGATTGGAAGATGTTCGATACCGAGAGGCACTGACGATCAGCTCACTGCTTCATTATCCAAATCCGCAGGTGGTTTGGAATCCAAGGCGGGCGAAAGAGCTAGAGCTGGAGGTGTGGTCAGTACTCACGGAGCACGGTGTTGGGGATGTTCCGATGCTGCTTAGAAGATTCTTGGGCAAAGCTTTTCCAAGTGACACCATCAGCCAATTAACAATTGATTTGATTCAGGTTTTCTTCTGGGCTGCCCTTGCAGAACTGGGAGATGATCTATCTTGGAAATATCCAGAGCTCAGCTGGAAAAGTGAATACTTGCGTTTTCCCTATCGGATTCTCGACTAGCAAAACGGAATAGTTATCTTCTTTACTATTTCCTTGTCGGCTTCTGCCCAGTCCAATTCAGAAAGCTCACCCTCACTCACCCAACGCAATTCACTGTGATCCGTTGATTGCTTGGGCTTATCGCCAAGTAGTTCGCAAACAAAACTAACAAGCACAATCTCTTCATAGCGGTTTCGGTGAAATTCTCTTACGACCGAAACATCGACATTTAGCTCTTCCGCAATTTCTCTAACAATTGCTATTTCAAGAGACTCTTCGGCTTTTGCTTTACCACCAGGAAACTCCCACTTGCCGGGAAGAGATTTCCATTCACCACGCTTTGCGCAAAGAAAATTGCCAAGCTCATCTTGGATGATTGCTGCCACGACAACTGTCATGAGACCAGACTACTTAGGAAGATTGGCCTCGATAACAGCAATAACTTCTGGATCATCTGGTTTGGTGGTGGGTCTGAATCGCTTGATTTCACCAGATGGCAAAATCAAAAACTTTTCAAAGTTCCACATCACTGGGCCCGCTAGACCTTTTCCATCCTTAGCTTTCACCAGCTGCTTATACATTGGGTGACGCTTTAAGCCGTTGACATCTGCTTTTGCTGTCATTGGAAAAGTCACACCCCAGGTGGTGGAGCAGTATTCACTGATAGCTTCCTCATTCTTCAGCTCTTGCTTGAATGATGAAGACGGAACACCTAGAACGGTGAAGCCACGAGATGAATACTTTTTCTGAAGGGCTTCGAGCGCTTCATACTGCGGGCTCAGGCCGCAGCGGGAGGCGACGTTGACCACCATCACGAGTTGGCCTTTGAAATCGCTGGTGGAGCGCTTGGATCCATCCAGCATTGTTAGTTCTACTTCTTGAGAGAGCATGGAAAAGATAACCAGAATTAGGCCAAATAATTTCGCCGATGAAAAATACCCTGATTTATAAGGCCTACAGAGCACTTCCCCGCAGAGTTGCCCTATTGCACAACCTGCGGGATCGTTCCCGACCAGGCTTTTCTGATGTCGGTAAGAGTCAGCTTTGCGATTGACTGGATGTCTACCGCAGCTGATTCCTTATCGGTGACACCAATCCGAAGAACGCTCACGCCTCTGGCTTCGCATAGCGATTGGAATTTGACGTCATCTTCTCTTCCAACCGAAACTATGACTCTGCTTTGAGATTCTGAGAAGAGAGCGGCCGTTGCATCAATGCTGTCTCTTTCCATCAGTTCGCCAAGCCAAATGCGGCAGCCAACATTAAATCTCAGGCTTGCTTCGATGATGGCTATTGCAAGCCCACCCTCTGAAAGATCGTGGGCGGATTCAATGAGGCCTTGCATGGAGGCTCCGTGAATCAGATCAGCAAGCTCTCTTTCTTTTCTGAGATCCAGCTTCGGTGGCGTTCCGCCCAGATGATCGTGAATGTCTTTCGCCCAAACAGAGCCGTCAAGTTCATCGAAGGTTGTGCCAAGAAGATAAATGTTGTTTCCATCGTCCTGCCAACCGGATGGAATTCGGCGGGCGACGTTATCGATTACTCCCAGCACTCCAACAACAGGCGTTGGATAGATTGCTTGATCGGCCGTTTGGTTATAGAAACTTACGTTTCCTCCAGTCACCGGTATTTCAAGTTCTTGGCAGGCATCCGCAAGGCCTGCTGTTGCTTCCTTGAACTGCCACATCACCTCGGGGTTTTCTGGAGAGCCAAAGTTGAGGCAGTTAGTGACCGCTCTGGGGACAGCTCCCGTGACGGCAACATTTCTATATGCCTCAGCTAATGCCAGCCTTGCTCCCTCGTAAGGATTAAGTAGGCAGTACTTGCCGTTTGCGTCTGTAGCGAGTGCAACACCGAGTCCAGTGGTTTCACTGATTCGAATCATCCCCGCATCATCAGGCATGGCCAGTGCTGTGTTACCCATCACATACTTGTCATACTGAGCTGTCACCCATGACTTGTCTGCCTGGTTGGGCGATGAGATTAGCTGCATGATTTGAGTTGCAAGCTCGGTTTCGTTTTCAGCTCGCTTTAGTTTCTTTGAGCTGTCTGCATTTAGTGCCGCTTGGAAACTTGGATACTCAACTGGCCTGTCATAGACGGGGCCATCGTGGGCCACAGTTCTCGGGGGAACGTTGACAATTTCTTCTTTGCCCCAGTTGATGTAGAGGCGATCTTCGTCGATTACCTCACCAAGTACTGAGTACTCAACTTCCCACTTCTCAACTATTTGCCTAAATTCCTTTAGTTTCTTCTTCGGAACAATTGCACACATCCGCTCCTGAGATTCGCTCATCAGAATCTCTTCGGGGGTAAGGCTTTCGTCTCTGAGTAGAACGTTTCTAAGCTGAATTCTCATGCCCTTGCCGCCATTTGAGGCAAGCTCTGAGGTTGCGCAAGATATTCCTGCCCCGCCAAGATCTTGAATCCCAGCCACCGTTTCTGATTGGAAAAGCTCCAGGCAGCACTCGATTAGAACCTTTTCTGCGAAGGGGTCTCCCACCTGCACAGCAGGTCTTTTCGCTGGCCCAGTTTGATCAAAGCTCTCAGATGCCAGGACGCTAACCCCACCAATTCCATCAGCGCCTGTTCTTGCGCCAAAGAGAATCACTAGATCGCCAGGGTTACTTGCTTTGGCGAGTTTCAGATCCTCATGCCTTAGCGATCCAATGGCTAGCGCATTCACCAGTGGGTTTCCCTGATAGACGGAGTCGAATACCGTCTCTCCTCCGATGTTCGGAAGCCCAAGGCAGTTTCCATAGAAGGAGATTCCTGAAACCACTCCGTTGAGAACTCTCTGTGTGTCGGGGTGGTTAGCAGATCCAAACCTAAGCTGATCCATAACTGCTACTGGCCGCGCTCCCATTGCGAGGATGTCGCGAACTATTCCACCGATTCCAGTTGCTGCTCCCTGAAAGGGTTCGATGAAGCTTGGGTGGTTGTGGCTTTCGACTTTGAAGGTCACCGCCATTCCCTCTCCGATATCCACCACTCCAGCGTTTTCACCCATGCCAACCATCAGATGCTTCTTCATCTCGGGTGTGACTTTTTCCCCGAATTGGCGAAGGTAGAGTTTGGAACTCTTATAGCTGCAGTGCTCGCTCCACATCACCGAATACATCGCTAGCTCTGAAGAGGTTGGCCTTCTTCCCAGAATCTCTTTTATGCGCTGGTACTCATCGTCTTTCAGGCCGAGCTCTTTGTATGGCTGCGCCTTGTCCGGATCAGAATGCGCAGTTAATACAGTGTCGACTCCGGATGGCTTTTTCTTTCTAAAAAACATCAGCTGTTCACCAGCTGCTGAATCACACTTTGGAAGAATCTAAGTCCATCAATTCCACTTCTCATCGCCTCTGGTCTGTCTGGACCAAAACCTGGTTCAACTGCATGTTCTGGGTGGGGCATTAGACCGACGACGTTACCTCTTTCATTCGTCAGTCCGGCAATGTCATTCATTGAACCATTGGGATTTACTTCGAGGTAGCGGAAGACAACGCGATTTTCTTCTTCGAGCATCTTTAGTGTTTCCGGAGTTGCGATATAGCCGCCCTCACCGTTCTTAAGCGGAATCGTTATTTGCTGATTTTGTTCGAAGAGTTTTGTCCAGGCGGTATTTGTATTTTCAACTCGCAGTTTCTGATCTCGGCAAATGAAGTGCTGGTGTTCATTTCTAATTAGACCACCTGGAAGAAGGTGAGACTCGACAAGGATTTGGAAACCATTGCAGATTCCAAGAACCGGAAGACCCTTGTTGGCAAGCGTTATAACTTCCTTGGTCGCTGGTGCCTGAGCGGCAATTGCTCCGCAGCGGAGGTAGTCGCCATAGGAGAAGCCCCCAGGCAGAACCACGGCATCGACTTTTTTCAGGCTGTCATCAGCGTGCCATAGCGGAACAGCGGTTCCGCCTGCCAATCTGATTGCCCTTTGAGCATCCCGGTCGTCCAGTGATCCGGGATAGGTGATGACGCCGATTCTCATTTAGTCTTCGACGCTTACTTTTACTACGTCTTCGATGACATCGTTTGATAAAAAGCTCTTGGCCTGCTCTTTGGCTAGCTCTAAGTCTTTGTCAGAAATTGGACGGTCGTAGTGAAGCTCGATTCGCTTGCCGATTCTTACGCCAGAGACCTCTTTAATTGCGCTTCTTTTGAGAGCGTTTGCCACCGCCTTGCCCTGAGGGTCTAACAGGTCCTGTTTAGGCATGATCTCGACAATGATCTTTGGCACTTTTCCCCTTCGGTTGGCTGGCTTTAGGGCCAGTTTCGGGTTGGATAAAGCCGCTTACTTGTGGCGGTTTGTCTCAGTTTAGTGCGTCTGCGGCTAACGAAAACTTGCCACTTCCGACAACCGCTCAGAATAAAAGCTCAGCTTCTTTGCTGGAATCCTGTCGCTATTTCCAGAACCAACAGAGCCCCAAGTCGAATAGTTCTCTGGTCTTTCGAATCCGAGGTTGCATCAATTTCAGTGATGTCGATTCCCCTCACGGCTGGGTGTGATGCCAGGATTCGGGCAGCCATTCTTAGTTCAAATGCACTGATGCCTCCGGGAGCTGCCGCTGGGCAAGCTGGAACAAACGCTCGATCACAAACATCAACATCTATATCAACAAAAATCGGACCTTTAGCATCAGCTAGTGCTAGCTCACATGCCTTAGCAATACCGATTTCGGCAATAGTGGTTCTCGATATCACATTCACACCAGCAGACTTGGCGTAGATAGCGTATTCAGGTGAGTTTGAAAAATCATTGATTCCAATTTGGAAAATGTTTGCGGGATTAAATCCAGCGTCAATGAGTCTTCGGATTGGAGAGCCGTTAGAGATACCATCTCTGAGATCGTGATGCGCATCCAGAGTGATTAGTCTTGCATTCGTTAGGTCTTCTCCAACTAGTCCAAGTGCCGCTGCGTAAGTTATCGAATTATCTCCGCCGAGTGCGATTACCAGTTTCTTTCGAAGGGCAGAGAGCCTGGCTATAGTTTTTTGTTCATTCTCATCAGGGTCTTCAATTTCCCCTAAGTCTTCAATGCTGATTCGGCCAAGATCCAAGGATGCGGAATAGCTGAATGTGGAGTAGCTCTTCAGAGCCTCTCGAATCGCCTTTGGAGTTTTATCTGCTCCAGTTTTGGTTATGGCAGTTTTGAATGCCGGGATATCAATGATGGCGATGTCAGAAATTTCATGGCTGATCAGGGTTGAAGCTCTTGGCCACTTTGGGTCATCAGCCATGGCGGTGGTCTTTCGTCGAGTTTCAGGTCTACGTATAAAGCTAGCGAAGAAAGGTCTTGATTAAGTTTCTGGCCCATATGGCTTGGATAATCAAGGATTTTTGAGGTGTTGGCAATTGCTACTCTGTAGCCATGACCGCTACGACGCGAACACTAAGAGCAGCCACTGGCAGCACTATTTCGGCTCAGGGGTGGCAGCAAGAAGCAGCTATCAGAATGCTTCACAACAATCTTGATCCTTCGGTGGCTGAGCACCCAGAAGAGCTAATTGTCTATGGAGGAAATGGCAAGGCAGCACGTAATTGGCCAAGCTTCGATGCGTTAGTAAAGACTCTGACCAATCTAAAAAATGATGAGACCATGCTGGTTCAGTCTGGAAAGCCAGTTGGTGTTTTCCAAACTCACGAGTGGGCACCAAGAGTGCTGCTTGCTAATTCAAACCTGGTTGGCGACTGGGCAAACTGGCCAGAGTTCAGAAGATTAGAAAAACTTGGCCTGACTATGTATGGGCAGATGACAGCTGGGTCTTGGATATATATCGGCACCCAGGGAATTCTGCAGGGAACGTATGAAACCTTTGCAGCGGTTGCGCAGAAGAAATTTGGTGGAACTTTAGCTGGAACGCTCACTCTCACCGGCGGTTGCGGTGGCATGGGTGGTGCACAACCACTGGCAGTGACCATGAATGAGGGCACCTGTCTAATCGTTGATATCGATCCAAGTCGTTTGCAAAAAAGAGTTGAGACCCGATACCTAGATGAGATTGCCGACAACCTGGATGATGCAATCGAAAGAGTGATGCGCTACCGCAGCGAAAAGAAAGCAGTTTCAGTTGGTGTTGTGGGCAATGCTGCAACAGTTTTTGAGAAGCTACTTTTGTCTGATGTGCCAATTGATATCGTCACTGACCAGACCTCCGCGCATGATCCCCTCTACTACATTCCAGAGGGCGTGGACATCGAGGATGCCCGCGAATACGCCATGAGTAACCCAAAGGAATTCACTGAGCGAGCAGAGGCATCGATGGCCAAGCAGGTTTCAGCAATGGTGGGCTTTATGAAAAAAGGTGCCGAGGTGTTTGACTACGGCAATTCAATTCGTGACGAAGCTCGCAAGGGTGGATTCCAAGACGCGTTTAAGTTCCCAGGTTTTATCCCCGCCTACATCAGACCGCTGTTCTGCGAGGGCAAGGGCCCATTTCGGTGGGTTGCGCTTTCGGGCGATCCGAAGGATATCTATCGCACTGACCAAGCGGTACTAGATCTGTTTCCAGATAATCAGCACCTCCGCCGCTGGATAACCATGGCTCAGAAAAGAGTTGAATTCCAGGGGCTACCTGCTCGCATCTGCTGGCTTGGGTATGGAGAAAGAGATAAGGCTGGAGTGGCCTTCAATGACCTAGTTCGTAAGGGCGAGGTGTCGGCTCCGATTGTTATTGGTCGCGATCACCTGGACTGTGGATCAGTTGCATCCCCGTACCGCGAATCCGAGGCGATGCTGGATGGCTCAGATGCTATTGCCGACTGGCCGCTACTAAACGCAATGGTGAACATTGCATCGGGCGCTTCCTGGGTTTCCATTCATCATGGCGGCGGTGTTGGTATCGGTAGATCCATTCACGCAGGCCAGGTGTCGGTTGCAGATGGAACAGACCTTGCAGAGCAGAAACTTCGAAGGGTGCTAACCAATGATCCAGGCATGGGTGTGATTCGACATGTTGATGCCGGATATTCTGAGGCCAAAGATGTGGCTCGCCACAAACACGTTCACGTCCCGATGCTGGACACAGAGTGAGCACACTCTTCACCGGCATTGGCTCGCTTGCGCTAACTGGCGAGAGGTTTGGCGAAGTTGAGATGGTCGAGAATGCGGCGCTCGCAGTAAGTGGCGGGAAAGTAATTTACTCAGGAAGCGCAGCTGGAGCTCCTGTTTGCGATGAAACAGTTGATGTTGATGGCAGATCAGTAATTCCTGGATTTGTAGATTCTCACTCTCACCTGATGTTTGCGGGAGAAAGAAGCGAAGAGTTTTCTTCTCGCATCACTGGCAAACCATATGCAGCCGGAGGAATCAGAACCACTGTTAAGGCAACTAGAAGTGCATCCGATGATGAACTCAGAGAAAATGCAAAGTCGCTAATTAATGAGTTCTACGCCTCTGGAATCACTCAGTTTGAAATCAAGAGCGGATATGGCTTAGATGTTGAAACCGAAGTTCGGTCCTTGAAGATTGCCTCAGAACTCACCGAGCACACAACTTTTCTTGGAGCTCATGTTGTTCCAGAGGGCGTAGAAAGAGCTGAATACATCACCCTTCTAACGGGTGAAATGCTTCAGGCAGTAAGGCCATACGCCAAGTGGATAGACGTCTTTTGCGATCAGGGCGCATTTACTGCAGTTGAGGCCAAGGAAATTCTTCAGGCAGGAATAGCTGCTGGTTTAAAACCACGGATGCACGCGAATCAGATTGCAAACATCGGCGCTATTCCAGTTGCTCTCGAGCTTGGTTGCGCTTCGGTTGATCACTGCACCCATCTATCCCCAGAGGACATAACGCTGCTTAGTGGTTCGGAGACTGTCGTCACGCTTCTTCCTGGAGCTGAGTTTTCGACCAAGAGTCCCTATCCAGATGGAAGAAGGTTGGCAAGCGCTGGGATAACTCTTGCAATCGCAACTGACTGCAACCCCGGCTCTAGCTACACAACCTCAATGCCTTTTTGCATCGCAATAGCAGTCAGGGAAATGGGATTCAGCCCCGAACAGGCACTCTGGGCAACAACCAGGGGCGGAGCTAAGGCTCTTCGAACAAATGGCGGCTCTTTGCAAGTTGGTGAAAGAGCTGACTTCGTGGTTCTTGATGCACCAACTCATATTTATCTTTCCTATCGCCCCGGCGTTCAGCTGGTTTCAGCAACTTATGTTGGCGGCAAAAAAGTCTTTGAAAGGAACTAAATGAAGACAGTTGTTCTTTCAACCTCAGGCCTAACTGCAGAAGATGTCTTTGCTGTTGCCAGGGCAAATGCGAAGGTTGAGATATCTAGTGCCGCTATGTCTGCGATGGAGAAGACCAGGGCTCACATCGAAAAACTTTCTAACTCAGAAGAACCCGTCTATGGCATTTCCACCGGATTTGGAGCACTAGCACAAAGACACATCCCCAAAGAGGATCGGGTCCAGCTGCAGAAGTCACTCATTCGCTCTCATGCCGCTGGCATGGGAGATCCGGTTGAGAGAGAAGTTGTCAGAGCCATGATGCTGCTTCGCCTTAGAACGATGTGCTCGGGGCAGACCGGAGTGAGGCCAGTTCTTGCTAAAACTTATGCAGACATCCTGAATGCAGGTATCACTCCAAGAGTTCTTGAATACGGATCACTTGGTTGCTCAGGTGATCTCGCTCCGCTTGCGCACTGCGCCATGGTCTTGATGGGTGAGGGCAGAGCCTATGGTCCAGATGGAGTTGAGAAGCCCGTTGCGGAACTTTTGAGCGCTGCAGGAATATCTCCGGTTGAGCTTCAGGAAAAAGAGGGCCTTGCGCTAATTAATGGCACCGATGGAATGCTCGGAATGCTACTAATGGCCATCAGTGACTTTAGGTTCCTGCTCGACCAGTCAGATGTGATTGCAGCAATGAGTGTCGAGGGACAGATGGGGACTGATCAGGTCTTCAGGAGTGAGCTGCATGAAAACCTTCGTCCACACCCCGGTCAAGCTGAGAGCGCAAGGAACATGTTTAATGCGCTTCAGGGTAGTGAGATTGTTAAGTCACATCGCCATGGCGATGGAGTGGTGCAGGATGCGTATTCACTTCGCTGCGCTCCTCAGGTGAATGGTGCGGCTAGAGATACTGTTTCTCATGCCGAGCTTGTTGCAACCAGAGAGCTAGCTTCAATAATTGATAACCCGGTAGTTCTGGAGTCTGGTGAGGTTACATCAAATGGAAACTTCCATGGAGCACCAATTGCCTTAGTTCTTGATTTTCTCGCGATTGCTTCCGCAGATGTTGCTTCAATTTCCGAAAGAAGGACAGACAGATTCTTGGATGTTGCGAGAAATAGAAAGTTGCCGGCATTCCTAGCGCATGACCCAGGTGTTGATTCGGGACTCATGATTGCCCAGTACACGCAGGCCGCTTTGGTTTCAGAGAACAAGAGGCTTGCCTTTCCAGCCAGCGTTGATTCGATACCTTCGAGTGCAATGCAGGAAGATCACGTGTCAATGGGCTGGCACGCAGCTCGCAAACTTAGAAAGTCACTCGACAACCTACGAAGAGTAATTGCCATTGAATTGATTGCAGCTGCCAGGGCCGTTGAGATGAGAGCGCCACTGAAACCCTCGCCTGTTACAGGCGAGTTAATCTCAATACTCAGGAAGCGGGTTCCTGGGCCAGGCCCAGATAGGGATCTAGCTCCGGAGCTAGAGGCTGCCTACGAGCTACTTCTCCACAAGGGCTGAAAACCCCCAGTTTTCAACAGATTTCGCTATTTGACCCTTGGTATCACTTTGATACCATTAGGGTCATGGCCATGACACTACGACTAAAGCCTGAGGTGGACCAGGCACTTACAGAGTTCGCGACCACCAATGGAATCTCAAAGGCTCAAGCAGCAGCCAATGCCATCGAGTCTTACCTCGAACAACAGAGCACAGAAGTCATTACTCGAAAAGCCTTTGACATTGTTCTTGAGCGAGACGCGGAGTTACTGCGTCGTCTTGCAGATTCATGACTCGTTATCTCGATCTTGAATCTTTTGTAAACCAACTTCAAAGAATTGGTTTCAGAGTAAGGGATTTGGGGCTACTCGACTCGGCGCTCTCCCGCCCAAGAGCCTCATTGTTTGGGCAGGACGCTTATCCCAGCATTTACCTAAAAGCCGCTGCATTGATGGAGTCGATTATCTTGAACCACCCGATGATTGACGGCAATAAGCGGTCGTCGTGGTTTGGCTTAAATGCATTCCTACTGCTCAATGGCCTCGTGATTGAGGCGGACCAAGTTGAAGCTTACGAGTTTGTGCTAGGCATTGCTACAAAGAAAATCGATATCGAGTCTTCAGCGAATTGGATTGAAAAACACTCGAAAAAACTTTAGTTCCTTGCAAAACTCTCAATTGGCGGGCAAGTACAGGTCAGGTTGCGATCTCCAAATGCTCCATCAATTCTTCTAACTGGTGGCCAGTACTTACTCTTTCGCTGGCTATCAGTTGGGAACACTGCTTCTTCTCTCGAGTAAGGGTGGTTCCATTCATCAACTAGGTGAGAAGCAGTGTGAGGAGCGTTGACCAGTGGGTTGTCTTCCTTAGGCCACTCGCCATCCTGAACCTTGCGAGCTTCTTCGCGAATTGCCAGCATCGCTGCAATGAAGCGATCTAGTTCTTCTTTCGGCTCACTCTCGGTTGGCTCAATCATCAAAGTTCCAGCAACGGGGAAGCTCATGGTTGGAGCGTGGAAGCCGTAGTCAACCAGGCGCTTGGCAATGTCATCGTTTCCGATTCCTGCCTCTTTCTGAAGCGGACGAATGTCGATGATTGCCTCGTGAGCAACCAGTCCGTTCTTTCCGGTGTAGAGAAGTGGGTAGGCATCGGAGAGTTTCTTGGCGACATAGTTTGCACTCAGAACTGCAACTGCGGTTGCAGCCTTGAGCCCCTGGGGTCCCATCAGGTGGATGTAGGCCCAGGAAATAGGCAGAATGCTTGGCGATCCGAACGGTGCTGCGGAAACTGGTCCGTATTTTGGCAGGTCAATCTGGGCCATTGAGTGACCAGGAAGGAAGTCCTTAAGGTGGCTCTTTGCTACAACTGGCCCTACTCCTGGCCCTCCACCACCGTGAGGGATGCAGAAAGTCTTATGGAGATTTAGGTGTGAGACATCTCCACCAAACTCACCGAACTTAGCAAAACCAACAACTGCGTTGGTGTTTGCTCCGTCGATATAAACCTGTCCGCCGGCATCGTGAACCATCTTGCAGATCTCAACCACTGCCTCTTCATAAACACCATGGGTTGAAGGGTAGGTGATCATGAGAGCGGCGAGAGTGTCTTTGTTTTCGGCAATCTTCTGCTTCAAATCTAGAACATCAACGTTGCCGTCTGGATCGCAAGAGACAACAATCACTTCCATTCCGGCGAGCACCGCAGATGCTGCATTGGTGCCGTGTGCAGAGGACGGGATTAGGCAGACGTTTCTGTTCAGATCTCCACGCGAGCGGTGATAGCCGCGAATAGCGAGAAGCCCCGCAAGCTCTCCCTGGCTACCAGCATTTGGTTGCAGAGAAATTGCCTCGTAGCCCGTGATGTCACTGAGCCATTCGGTGAGTTCAGTTATCAGTTCGATGTAACCTTCGGTGTCCTCGGCTGGTGCGAAGGGATGCAAAGAGGCAAACTCTGGCCAGGTGACTGCTTCCATTTCGGTTACCGAGTTGAGCTTCATGGTGCAGGAGCCCAGCGGAATCATGCCGCGATCAAGTGCGTAGTCAAAGTCAGCAAGCTTCTTCAGGTATCTGAGCATTGCTGTTTCAGAGTGGTAGGTGTTGAACACTGGGTGAGTTAGAAACTCTGACTGCCTGTGGTTTACCAGGTTGTCAACCGCATCCTGCGGTCTTGGCGCTCTTGCACCAAAAGCTGCCGCAAGTTCTGCCAAGTGCCACCAGCTGGTGCTCTCATCAACTGAGATACCAATCGTTTTTTCATCAACCATCAAAACCGTTAGGTCTTTTTCTCTGGCCTCTTCGTAGTACTTCTCAGCATCTATGTTGGTGATTCGAATTGTGTCGAAGAAGTTCTTGTGCTGGAGGTGGAAGCCAACCTCATAGAGAACCTTGGCAAGCGCGGAGGTCTTTGCGTGGATTTCCTTGGCTATGTCTTTTAGGCCAGTGGGTCCGTGATAGACCGCATACATTCCGGCCATTACAGCAAGCAGAACCTGAGCGGTGCAGATGTTTGAGGTTGCTTTCTCACGTCTGATGTGTTGCTCGCGGGTCTGAAGAGTCAGTCTGTAGGCGGGATTTCCCTCAGCATCAACCGAGACTCCCACCAGCCTTCCCGGCATTGTTCGCTCAAGTTTGTCTCTGACTGCGAGGTAGCCGGCGTGGGGACCTCCGAATCCCATGGGAACGCCGAATCTCTGAGTTGTTCCACAGACAATGTCGGCTCCCTTTTCTCCTGGGGGAGTGATTAGTGTGAGAGCCATTAGATCAGCAGCCGCAATTGCCAGACCACCGAACTCGTGGATCTTTGCAAAGAGATTGTCGAAGGCAATTATTCTTCCCGATGCGCCTGGGTACTGAACAACTGCACCGAAGCACTCTTCAGATAGCTCTTCTGGTTTTGCAGCGTCGAAGTACTTGATCTGAATTCCCATTGGCTCTGCTCTGTGCTCCAGCAGCTGCTTGGTTTGTGGAAACAGATCAGTGTCTACAAAAAACACATTGCTCTGAGAATCAGCGCTGCGCTTGGCAACCAGCATTGCCTCAACCACTGCGGTTGATTCATCGAGCATCGACGCATTAGCGGTCTTCATACCAGTGAGCTCTGTGACCATGGTCTGGAAGTTGATTAGAGCTTCGAGTCTGCCCTGACTGATTTCTGGTTGGTATGGGGTGTAGGCGGTATACCAGCTTGGGTTTTCTAAGACATTTCTCTTAATAACCCCAGGTGTTCTGGTTCCGTAGTAGCCAAGACCAATAAAGCTCTGCGTGATTCTGTTTTTGGCACCAATCTCACGAAGACGCTCCAGGGCATCTTCTTCGCTGATTGGATCTGGCAGAGTGCTGCCGCCCTTGTACTTGATGGCATCGGGCAGGGCCTTCTCCATAAGTTCATTGAGGTCTTTTAGTCCCAGGTAGTCGAGCATTCGCTTCTGCTCGGCAAGGTTAGGACCGATGTGGCGGTTTCTAAACTGATGATGGTCGGCTAGCAATTACTCTCCAACTAGGGCGTCATATTCACTGGCGGACAAAAGGTCCGGTAGTTGTGTATAACGGATTTTAATGAGCCAACCTTCCCCAAATGGGTCTTGATTTATTGTGTCGGGGGAGTTCGGAAGCTTTTCGTTGACCTCAACAATTTCCCCATCCATTGGGGCGTAGAGCTCGCCCACGCTCTTGGTGGATTCGATCTCACCGCAAATCTTCATATAAGTAGTGTTTGAACCAACCTTGGGTAGATCCACATAGACAATCTCCCCGAGAGCATCCGCTGCATATCTGGTGATTCCAACTGTGGCTAAATCCCCCTCGACCTTCACCCATTCGTGCTCTTTGGTGTATTGCAGGTTGGTTGGATTAGCCATTTTCTCTCCTATAGAAAGGTGTCTTCACTACTTCGCAGCCGACTCTGGTCCCCCGGACATCGGCCTCAAGCTTGGTACCAGTCTCCACTTCGCCGCTCAGGTAGGCAAATCCGATGGGGTAGCCAAGGGTTGGAGACAAAACACCCGAAGTTATCTCGCCTAAAGGCTCTGCCGATCCAGGCAAAAAGACCTGGTATCCAGCCCTGGCGGCTCTTTTCCCCTCACCCTTCAGGGCATAGAGCCTCGGTCCTGGGGTTGGGTTTGAAAGAGCAGCCCTTCCAACAAAGTCATCCCTGTCGAGATTGATGATTCTTCCAAGTTGCGCTGAATAGGGGGTCGTCTCAAGGTTTAGCTCGTGTCCGTAGAGCGGCATACCTGCCTCTAGGCGAAGGGTGTCTCTTGAGGCAAGACCGCAAGGCGTTACCTCTCCAATTGAAAGTAGTGCCCTCCAAAGAGTCACCGCATCCCTATTCTGAACGAGAATTTCAAATCCGTCTTCACCGGTGTAGCCAGTTCTTGCCAGGAGTGCTGTGAGACCTGCGACCTCGGCGCTCGCAATTGAGTAGTAGCGAAGAGGCGCTAGGTCAGTGGTTGTCAGTGTTTGCAAAATCTCTGCTGCCTTAGGACCCTGAATTGCGAGTAAAGCTGTGTCATCAGAGTTGTCTGTTACCTGAACAGAAAAGTTCTTTGCTCTTTCATTTAGTGCCTGACTGACGGAAGTTCTATTGGCTGCGTTCGCGATAATCAAAAAATCATGCTCATGCAGACGATAGACAATTAGATCGTCAATCACACCGCCATCTTCTTGGCAGATCATGGTGTATTTGGCTTTGCCAACCGCAAGCTTTGAAACCTGGGTCACAACGCAATAGTCAAGAAACTTGGCGGCATCATCGCCGACAATTGAGAACTCAGACATGTGCGAGATATCGAATACCCCTGCAGAGTTTCTGACTGCGTGGTGCTCGTCTAGATCTGATCCGTATCGAACTGGCATGTCCCATCCGCCAAAATCGGTAAAGGTCGCACCCAGTGATTTGTGTTCTTCATAAAGCGGAGTTCTCAGCACCGCTTCACTCTATAGCTTCGCAGTTGTCAGTTTTTCTCTCAGCAGCGCATAGCGCTCAGCCGTTAGCTTTACTATTTCGGGGCTGAGTGAGGGGGGTTCCCCCTTTTCATCCCAGTTATCGAGTAGCCAGTTTCTGACCATCTGTTTATCAAAGCTTTGGTCCCTGACTCCCTGATCCCACTGCTCTTTGTCCCAGTAGCGGGAGCTGTCAGGAGTTAGGACTTCATCGCCAATCGTTAGCTGACCAGTTAGCGGATCTGCACCAAATTCAAACTTTGTGTCGGCCAGGATTAGGCCTGCTCGCTCTGCAACCTTTGAGGCGTAGCTAAAGATTTCTAGGCTGGCTTCTCGAAGCCGACTGGCGATATCTTCGTTTACTAAATCAATGACTTCGTCATAGGTGATGTTTTCATCCTTTTGTCCCTGCGGTGCTTTGAAAGCTGGGGTGAAGATGGGTTCAGGAAGCTTTTGACCAAAGCGAAGACCCTCTGGAAGCTTGATTCCACAGATGCTTCCCTTTGATTGATATTCCTTCCAGCCTGAGCCGGAGATGTAACCCCGGACAACGCACTCGACCGGATACATCTTTAGTCTCTTCACGACTACGGCTCGGTCTTGAATTTCTTTAGGGGCTGAGAGTTCATTGCTTCTGTGATTTGGAAAATCGATTCGGTCTAGCCACCAGTTAGTAATCTTGGTCAGCTCAATTCCTTTGCCGGGGATAGGGGGTGTGAGGATGTGATCAAATGCACTTATTCGATCAGTGGCAACTATCAGTGCGAGGTGAGAAAACTTCGAATCAATTGGTTCATACAGCTCTCTGACCTTGCCAGAGTAGATG
>Ga0207937_1000129_pt1 | contig 25238 bp, 17 predicted proteins | sample LakMenEpi04Sep11_FD_150668 | JGI IMG/M metagenome (GOLD analysis project Ga0207937, IMG submission 150668) | Freshwater microbial communities from Lake Mendota, WI - 04SEP2011 deep hole epilimnion (SPAdes) | ecosystem: Environmental > Aquatic > Freshwater > Lentic | place: Lake Mendota, Madison...
GGCGGTCGCCCTTCAAGGCGCGGACATCGTCGTGCGAGGGAACGTACGAGACCTCGCCGGCCTGGGTTTGCAAAGTGGAACTCTCATTATCTGCGGCAATGCGGGCAAAGAAATGGGGAAAGGGCTGCGGGGCGGAACCATCTATCTCCGTGGCGATGTCGAATCCATCAGCCCAGAAATCGAAGAAGTGCGGCTTCGAGAACCTGATAAGCTCAAGATCGGAATGATTATGCTAAAGTCGGGACTCAATGCCACGGGCAAAGAGTTTCGAGTGTACCGATCTGCATCCTAATCTTTTCTGCATCCTAATCTTTGCTCGACTGATGTTGATTGACGGAGAATTGCCACAGCGTATTGCGACTCGTGAGGTCCGAGATTTCTTTGCGGAAGCGCTTTGAATGAGCTACGATACAAGCCGGTTCGGCGTACAAATGTTTATGATCTTTATCTTTCTTGGTGGCCCTCCCTATGCTTCCTCTCAACCGTCGTCAATTGTTTCAGTATGGCGGAAGCGGATTAGGTGGGGTAGCACTATCCACTCTTTTGCAACGTGAATCGCGAGCGACGAACGACAGGACCGACTTCACTCCACGTGTGAAGCGGGTGATTTGGTTGTTCATGCATGGAGGCCCAAGCCACGTTGATTTGTTCGACCCCAAGCCAGAACTTGCACGACTGGCAGGTCAATCGGTCCCCGCTAGTTTCGGGGCGGTGATGACGCGACGCAAAGTAGCACAGAATCCTTTGTTGCCTGCCATCAAACCGTTTCGACAGCATGGGCAATCCGGATTGGAGATCAGCGATTTTCTCCCGAACATTGCCACCTGCGCAGATGACTTATGCGTCCTGCGTAGCCTCCATGGCGATAGCGTAAACCATCCACAGTCCGTTTACCAAATGAACACAGGCAGTGTGCTGATGGGACGTCCTAGCGTGGGAAGCTGGGTGTCTTATGGACTCGGATCCGAGAACGAAGATTTACCAGCCTTCGTCGTATTGCCCGATCCGGCTGGAGGTTTAAAAGGAGGTCCACCGGCATGGGGCAATGGATTTTTGCCTGCCTCCTACCAAGGCGTAACCATGCGTCCCGGCGCGAAGCCTATCCTTCATCTCGACTCCGCAGCAGGTCTGACGGCGACCGAACAACGGCGCATGCTGGACGCATTGCAGCAACTCAACCAACGACATCTACATCAGCGAGATAAAGACGATGCATTGGCCGCGCGCATCGAAGCTTACGAGTTAGCCTATCGAATGCAAGCGACCGCCCCCGAGTTGGTCGACATAAGCCAAGAATCCGCAAGTACATTGCAGATGTACGGCGTAGATCAAAAGACCACGAACGATTTTGGTACACGCTGCTTATTGGCGAGGCGAATGATCGAACGCGGGGTACGTTTCGTGCAAGTCTATTCGGGAGACACCAACGGTTGGGATGCGCATTCGGATGTCGCAGACAATCATCGCAAACTGTGTATGGCCACTGACTTGCCGGTCGCGGGCTTGTTGCAAGATTTGAAACAACGAGGACTGTGGGACGATACTCTGGTGATTTGGGGTGGCGAATTCGGCAGGATGCCAATGAGCGAACAGGGCAAAGGGCGGGACCATAACCCATGGGGTTATACGGTGTGGCTCGCGGGCGGTGGAGTCCGAGGCGGCATGGCTTACGGTGCAACAGATGCAATCGGTCTGCGAGCCGAAGAAAAGCCCGTGCATATCAGGAACTTTCACGCGACGCTCCTGCACTTGCTGGGCGTAGACCATGAAAAACTCTCGTACTATCACAACGGTTTGGATGAACGCTTGATTGGCCCAACCGACGATGTGGAGATCGTGCAGGAGATTTTGGCATGATGATCCCTCGATCGTTGCAAATGGCCGCCTGTCGGTTCGTATGGCATGCCACGGTCTTTAGCCCGCCGATTTGCTTATCGCTCCATGCGGAGGAACCATTAAAACCATCGGCAACGATTCAAGAGTCTCCCATTACCGACTCCGATCGCGATCATTGGTCCTTTCGGCAGATCTCGACACCTGTACCGCCGAATACAAAGAGGAACGCCTGGGTGAACTACTCCATCGATTCCTTTGTCCTTGCAAAACTGGAACAAGCGGGATTGACCCCGTCGCCGGAGTCGGATCGCGGTACTTTACTTCGCCGATTGAAACTTGATTTGCTTGGACTACCACCCACGCCCATGGAGTTGCGTGAATTCTTGTCGGATTGCGAACACAATGAACATGCTTATGAGCACTGGGTCGAAAAGTGGTTGAACTCACCCGAGTTTGGACAGCGACAATCACAATCATGGTTGGATTTGGCGAGATTCGCCGAGACAGATGGCTTTGAGCATGATCGAGTCCGTGAGGGAGCTTGGCGATATAGAGATTGGGTGATTGACGCATTGAACCGAGATCTTCCTTTTGATCGCTTTGTTGAATTGCAACTTCACGGCGATTCGACAGGCTCGGACGAGGATCGCATCGCCACGATGTTTTGCTTGGCTAGTGCTGACATGCCAGACATCAATGATCAAGACTTACGACGGCACGATCGATTGAATGAATTGACATCGACGATGGGTTCGGCGTTACTAGGATTGCAAATGCATTGCGCTCAGTGTCATGACCATAAACATGATCCGATTAGCCAAGCAGATTTCTATCGACTCCGAGGAGTGTTCGAGTCGTCGATACCGGAGTTGCAACGAGACAAACCCTTTAATATGTTTGGTGCAGACAACGCAAACCAACACGAGCCGCGATTGTATTATCGAGGTGATCTCCATGCACCGGGGCCATCCGTCGCAGCAGCATTTCCGCGAATTGGAAACATTTCTGAATCGGCGGCACGTTGCGATGTCGAGCGGCCACGCGAATCGTTTTCCAAGTGGCTATTCGAGGATGAGAATCCTTTAGTCGCGCGCGTGATAGTCAATCGTGTGTGGTTGCAACATTTTGGACGTGGGTTGTTTGAAAATGCAAGCGATGTAGGAGTCTCGGCGGGAGGCCCAAGAAATCCCGAACTGTTGGATTGGTTGGCCAGCTTTCTGCGTCAACAGAATTGGAGTCTCAAGGCCCTCCATCGTGAGATCGTCCTCTCCGCAACGTATCGGCAAGCGAGTCGTCAACAAACGATGGATCGCGAGTGGTTCATGCGTTTGGAGAAAGATCCAGGCAATGATTTGTATAGTCGCTTTCCACGCCGTCGATTGGATGGCGAGGTGATTCGCGATTCGATGCTGTCGGTATCTGGATTGCTCAATAGCGAGACGGGTGGCGAGAGTGTACTGCCGCCCCTTCCTAAGGAACTGACAACAACATTGCTCAAGGGGCAATGGCCTACCAGCGAACGGGAGGCCGACCACTATCGTCGTAGCATTTATATCTTTGCGAGACGCAATTTGCGTTATCCATTGTTCGACGTCTTCGATCGACCTGACGCAGGAGCCAGTTGCCCGCAACGAAATCGCTCCACCACCGCTACTCAATCCCTTCACATGCTGAATAGTGAGCTTTCGAATCGCTGTGCAACATTGCTTAGCCAACGTGTCACCCATATATGTCTAGAGGCCAATGCAACGTCAGCCGCGGCATGGATCGACCAACTGTTCCTAACAGCGTTCCTTCGGAATGCGACAGTCGAAGAAGTAGCCTTGTTCGAGTCCTTTTACGCCAACGAAAGAATGCGTCACGCGGCTTGCTTGGCCATCCTTAATTCGAACGAATTCTTAACGATAGATTGACGAATCGGACAAAATTGCAATCAAGCGATGATTTTTCAAGTCATTCGCTGAATTGGTTGAGACGAAAGTCAAACAAATCGGTGCCCATACGTTTTTCTGTCTAGGGACCTCTTTGCCATAATTGGGCTTGCGCGTTAAGTTAGGTAGCCGGGCGAACCGCACCTATCTCGTTGTATTGTAAAGATCCGTGTTCTAAGTTCCAAAAGTAGAAAAAGTTTGAAAGCACCCAAGAGTATTCAGCCGCTGATCGAGGACGGTCTGGTTGATGAAGTTATACGCTCGCTGATGAGTGGCAAAGAAGCCCAGGTGTTTCTCGTACGTTGTGGTCAGGAAATTCTATGTGCCAAAGTCTATAAAGATGTTGCTGATCGTAGCTTCAAGAAAGCGGTGCAGTACCATGAAGGTCGAAAGATTCGCAACAGCCGCCGACAGAGAGCCATGGAAAAGCGATCGAAGTTCGGTCGGGATCAACAGGAAGTTGTTTGGCAAAGCGCCGAAGCCGATGCGTTGTATCGCCTCGCCGAGGCCGGAGTGCGCGTCCCGAAAGCCTACGGTTTGTTCGGTGGAGTGCTGTTGATGGAACTGATCACCGGGGCCGACGGCGATGTGGCTCCTCGGCTGAACGATATCACCATGTCCGCCGAGCAGGCGATCAAAGACCACGCCACGATGATGAACTATGTACTGCGCATGATGTGTGTGGGATTGATCCACGGAGATCTATCCGAGTTCAATATATTGCAAGACGAAAATGGTCCGGTAATCATCGACTTGCCTCAGGTCGTCAATGCGGCCGCAAACAATAGTGCCAAGAGCATGCTCCAACGCGATGTCGCAAACGTTACCCAATACTACGCACAGTTCGCTCCGCAGTTAGCCGAAACTCACTTTGCAGAAGAGATTTGGGAATTGCACGAGAAGGGGGAACTTCGACCCGACTTCCCATTGACTGGCAAGTTCACATTCTCGACTAAAGCAGCGGATGTCGACAGCGTATTGCACCTCATCAATGTTGCTTACGACGAAGAAATGGAACGCCGCGAGCGATTGAACGATAAGTAGAAGCGATGATGCAGCCTTCTCGAAAGATAAAGCATCTGATCGTCGAGGACGAACATGAATTCAGACCTGGCATGTCAATGTGTTGCGGCGCGACAACCTAGCCCCCCCACCGGTGGAGCGAACCGTTGCAAACCACCGGAACTCGATGCTATCTCACCAAAGGCCTGGAGGGCCAACACAAACTCTTGGTACGTATCCGTGAAGATCCGTGTGAATCCGTGGCTCGGCTTCAAGAATCCAAACTTTGGCCACTGATGGACACCGATGAAACACGGAAGAAAACAGCAGCGAGACATGAGCGGCTAGTGACGAGAAACGACACAAGACTATTGGCTCTCCGCTTTTAGCCCTTGCCTGGAGAGCCGTCACAACCCTAGCCGGACGCCAGGATGATGTTGCCTGTAATGGTACGTTGATGGCCCATCGTGCGTCACGCGTATACCCTCCGCGTCTTTTTGACTATGAAAATCTTGACTTGGGACCGAAAAGCTCTGATATAATGGGACTGTCGATTCCGTAGGAATTCGAATCCCTCCATGTCAGTGCAATCCAACCGCTCCCACCTCACTCCTAGGCCAGTTTCAAGACATGAGCCATCGACCTTGCGTCAATCAAAATGAAGGTTCCCGTGATACTTGGCGATTATGTTTTCGCAGTGCATTCGCGATAAGTACTGCTGCGATGATTCTGGTTTGGCTATTGGGCATTGCCAACGTCGGTGCATTCGATGGTAATGATTTAGGCAGCACGGGAAAGAAGCTTGAAGAACTCAAGAAGTCCGGATGGAATCGGTCACGCTTTAATCTGAAAACCGATACCATCCCCGTTGCGGAATCAACGCCTCAAAAACCTGAACCACAGCTAAGCGAGTTTCAAGAAGTCATCGGACCCATCTTGAAGAAAGCCTGCACGGATTGCCATGGAGCCAGTGAGCAAGAGGGAAATATTCGCATCGATACACTCGACCCTAACTTGCATACAGGCAAGGATGTCGACTGGTGGAACGAAGTTTTCGCTGTCATCAGCAAAGGGGAGATGCCGCCACCCGACAGCGAGGATTTGACAGATGATGAACGAAAAAAGATTGTAGATTGGCTATCCAACGAGCTTCAATCCGCTTCCATTGCTAGACGCCAATCGGCATCCAATTCAGCATTCCGTCGCTTGACTCGCTATGAATACAACTATGCAATGCAAGATTTATTAGGGCTGCCTTGGGACTTCGCCAAAGACCTTCCTCCCGAAGCCCAATCGGAAGACGGCTTTCAGAATAGCTCTTCGCAATTGCACATGTCGGTGTCGCAATTCGAAACCTACCATCGGTTAGCCCGCACAGCACTGTCACGTGCCATCGTTGTCGGACCACAGCCAAGAACGCTTTACTGGGGCGTCTCGATGAAAGAAGCGTCGCGACTGGAATGGCCCAAACAAGAGAGGGAACTCTCGAAGGCTAGGAAGACGCATAAAGAAGACAGTGAAAAACTGGTTGCAGAAGTCAAACGCTTGGAAGAAGAATTTCGAAAAGTGCACGCGAAAGGATATTTCCGAGACCTTACAAACGACCGAACGGCCGTCGTCGCTTGGGAGTACGGCGGGGCGAAGTATGCCAACGCGCCGTCTGATGCGCCATTACCATTGCCAACATCGATCGATCACGTAGCGATTCTGCCTGCTGGCCAATGGCTCAACATCGAGCTTGGAAATCAACTGCCTGACGAAGGAACTTTGCGAGTCCGAGCCCGAGCCTCAAGGACGATGGAAGTCAGCGGACGTCTGCCCAGTTTGCAGCTTCATTTCGGTTGGCAGGCTAGCAACGAAGGCCGAGCTATGCAACGCGTTAGCCAAGAAGACACGCCGATTATAGCACCTCCGGGAACTCCGCAGTATTATCAATGGGATGTCCCGTTGGGTGAGATCTATCCGCGTAACAACGTTCGCAAAACTTCACCGATGGGAGCATTGCCTAGTCCCTCGGAGTACATTCGCTTCGTGAATAGCTCTGCATCCCCGGACGAAATATTGATCGACTATGTGGAAGTCGAAGCACCCGTCTACGATGTTTGGCCCCCACCTTCGCATCGACGCATCTTTGTGGAAAGCAAGAACCAAAACGATGAGTTGCAGTATGCTCGAGAGATCCTTTCCCGATTCATGGCGAAAGCTTGGCGTCGCCCCGTAACCCAGAGCGAATGCGATCAAAAAATAAAACTCTTTGAGCAGATACGTACGAGCAGTGAGAGCTTTGAAGAAGCTATTTCTGAGGTGCTTGCTTCGGTCCTTTCCTCTCCCAACTTTCTCTACATCGTGCACGAAGTTACCGAATCGCAGGATACTAATTCGAAGCCAAAAGAACTGGCTGGGAGACCAAAGCGATCCGCACATGAATTGGCGACCCGATTGTCGATGTTTCTTTGGTGCAGTGTTCCGGACGAAGAACTCCTAGAGCTAGCCGCCAGTGAACGGCTTCTTGAGGATGAAGTTCTGTTCGGTCAAGTGCAACGCATGTTAGCAGATCCGCGTTCGCAACGCTTCTCGCAACACTTTGTGCATCAATGGTTGAATATGGAACTACTCGAGTTTCTTAACTTCAAACAACATGTCCCCGGTTTTGATCCGTTGTTAAAGGAAGCCATGCAACGAGAGCCGGTGGCCTTTTTTGAAGAAGCGATCAAGAGCAACGAGAGTGTGCTCAACTTTATTCATGCAAACTATTCCATAGTGAACGAACGATTGGCGAAGCACTACGGCATACCCAACGTGCACGGCAATCATTTCCGACGTGTGCAACTAGACGGCGACTTCAAACGGGGTGGACTCCTGACCCAAGCGGGCTTGCTCTCGATGAATTCAGATTTCCCAGATTCCCATCCGCTGAAAAGAGGAAAGTGGCTCTTGGTCAGTTTGCTCAACGACCCACCTCCACCTCCTCCACCTGCCGTTCCTCAAATCGATCTAGCCAATCCTGAGATTGCCAAAATGACTCTCAAGGAACGTATCGAGGACCATCGCAATCATCCAGCTTGCATGTCGTGTCACGCGAAGATTGACCCGTGGGGAATTGCGTTTGAGAACTATGACGCCATCGGCCGTTGGAGAGACTCGGTCAATGGGAAACCGGTCGACGCAAGCAGCGACTTGTTCAATAAACAGAAACTCGAAGGAATGAGCGGACTCAAGCTGTTCTTGCTAGAAAATCGACAAGATCAATTCGTAAGTGCGATGGTTCATAAGGTGACCAACTATGCTTTAGGCCGACCGCTCCAATTTACCGATCGTGCAGACTTGGATACCATCACCGCTGAAGTTCGCAAGCGAGGGGATGGACTGAGTACATTGCTGACCATGGTCGCTATCAGCGATCTGTTTCGGTCGAAGTGATTCAAAATACAGAAACGACTTCCTAACAATAGGACCCAACCATGACCATTGATTTTCATCGGATCGATCGCCGCAGATTTTTGCGAGGTTCTGGAATCGCATTGGCAGTACCGATGTTTGGATCGTTGGCTTCGTCATTTTCTATGGCTAGGCCGAGCGGCATGATTACGAATCCTCGGAGAATGTGTTGTCTGTACTTTCCAGACGGAGTTCCGATGCCTTTGGCCAACGATCCCGCCTACCAAGATTGGGCATGGTTTCCGCATGGCAACGGTAAGGAGTTTACCTTTTCTAAATGTATGGAGACGTTGGAACCCCTGCGGAATGAATTAACGGTTTTATCAGGCTTTTCGCACATCAAATCGCGGAATGTCCACGGCCACAACAATGCGGACCAATTCTTGACGGCTGCCGCGACAGGTGCCGGTGATGGACCCTATACCAACTCAATCTCATTGGATCAGTTGTACGCAAGTCATGTCGGGGACCAAACCCGGTTTGCATCGTTGGTCATGTCGACAGATGGTGGAACTGGTACGGCGCACGGAACGCATACCATCTCGTTTGATAAGAATGGACGCCCTATCCCAGCGGAACATCGGCCGAAGCAAATCTTCGATATGTTGTTCCTAAAAAGCGATACTCAATCTGCCAAGCGATTGGCCATGAGTCGCAGTGCGCTCGACGACATGATGGCCGACGCGCGATCTCTGAAGCAACTTCTATCAACCGAAGATCGAAAGAGTTTGGACGAGTATATGGAATCGGTTCGACAAGCCGAGATCAAGGTGGAAAAATCAAAGAAATGGCTGGACTCGCCGCTTCCTAAAATCGATGGCGATCACCTCAATTTAGAACTGACAACAGACGAACCTCGAGAGTATCTGCAGACTATGTTTGAAATGCTCTACTTAGCGTTTCGGACGGACTCGACTCGTGTGGCGACCTACCAAATTGGTCGCGAAAACGGCATCGGGCGAAGCGATCATCTCTCGCGCGCCGTTGGCTTCAATTTGGCACATCAGCTTTCACATGAGACCAAGAACCCTGATGGTTGGAAGAACTTTGGCATCTACTGCCGATTCCTCAACGAAGAGTTCGGACGTTTCGTGGAGAAACTGCGAGGCACCGCCGAACCCGCTGGAACGGGTTCGATGTTGGACAATACCTTGGTTTTTTACGGTTCTGCCTCGAGCGCGTTTCATCTATCTCGAAACTATCCACTGATTCTTGCGGGCGGCAAGAATATGGGCTTTCAACACGGCCAGTACATCAATCACGTTGGAGCAAAGTTTCAAGGTGGACCGTGGCTTGGAGATCGCGAGCCATGGCAAGACAAGGCAACTAGCGAAGACGTGCCGCTTACGAATTTGTTTGTCACGATGCTCCAACGGTTAGGCGTCGAAACGAATTCCTTCGCCGATAGCACTGGCATCGTTGAGGAAGTCTAGCCGAGCGAATCGCAATCCGATCAACGGGCATTCGTCAAAACAATGCTTTTCAACGCACAGAGTTTTCAACGCACAGAGTCGGTTCCCGCGAAAACTTCCGACTCGAGATTGGGGTTCGGTGCATGTGGATAATCGATAGGCTGGTATCGAATCTCAAGCTCGGGAGTCACCAACTTTATCTGCTTTTGCGAGAGTGACGTTAAGGCTCGGTCCAAGATACCGCCGCTGAGCAACGTTCGTTCGACCGGGTAACTTGCCCGCCCAGTATGCAACATCCTCTCGATTCCCTTGAGCAAATAAGCGAAGTGGGGATAGACGGGTTCCGTTCGCTCTTCGAACCGTGTCGCCTGCGGTCGCTTCTCCCCCTTGCGTTGGATCGCGACGGAAATACCCGTTGCATTCCCAGGCAACATGAACACAGCACCGAGAAATCCATCGGAGTATTGAAACAAGAACAAGGTAGAGTCTTTGGCGGCGCGAACTCGATCCGGTTTATCGCAAACGAGAGCGAGCGCAGCGTCGAAAGCTCCTTTGGAAATCGTGCCGTCGTCCAATAATTTCCAGACCGATTCTCCTTGCAAACATTGAACCCACTTCACTCCCGTCTCAGCGCCCCGACGCCGCTCAACAAGACACTGGTAGCTATCGAGCGCATGGAAGCCGTAGATGTCCAAGTGAGAATAGCCGATGCCCACCGCCGCTTCGATCTCGCAATGCATCGGTAATACGAGATCGGGATCGCGGTACGTCATTACAAGCGACGAACCAGCCATGAACGGCACCTTCCTTTCTATCGCCCGATCGTACATCCACTTTGCGTCTATCCATCGCGGCCCTAGATGCTTGTCATTGAACACCGGAACGACTCGTCCATACTTTTCGAATGTGTCCGTGATCGACTCAAAGAAACGTCGTCGTGGATACAAGATTTGACCAAGCTCGCTACTCGGGTAATTGCCATGCTCTCCGATACTGATCACCCCGTCCACTGGGATACGATCACCTCCGACGGTTAGTGCTCCCTCGATCGTGTCGAAAACGGGAACTCCATGTTTTCTCGCGGTTTCGCGGCCGATGTCACGGTCACCGATCTGTTCGATGTAGATCGATGCCAGTTTCAATACTGGCCCCCGACCGCCATCCTGCTTCCATCCTTCTAATATCTTCCCAACGAGGACATCGGCATGCGAGCCTTTGAAGTAAGTGGTGACTACCGCAGCGACTGACTTTGGCGCTGGCCCTTCAGTGGAATCGCCGTAGCCAAAATCAGCGAGACGGACACCAATGGATGCTGCAGCAGTGCCAGTAAGCCATTTACGTCGATCCAGTTTAATAGATGATCTCATCAGATCATGTTGCTTCGAAATGTTCGATTCCGAAAAGGAAGAAACGTACATCGACTATCTTTGACATTCCTCCCATAAGCCTCAACTAGCAAATTGCATCATCACGCAAAATCAACGCTGAGAGCGTCTATTCGCTCTTCTTGACAAGCGAGCCTTTTGGCTGAGAACGCTCTAGCAAGTCACCGTTCGGATCCATAATCAATCGTTCATTGTACCCTTGGGCATCCATCAAAGTGAAGCCTAGGAACAACGAAACGAATATCAGGCTGCTCAGAATCGCGATTGCATTCAACGGCTTATCCCAAAGCAAGTGCATGAAGAACGCAATCACCAGCCCGGCCTTGACCGTGGCGATCAATAGTGAAAGAACAATTTCCATATTCCCTAAATCAAACTGCGCCTGGAACACAGTCAGGAAGGTCAGCCCCAATAAGGCAAAGAACACCGTCAACAGCATCCATATTGGCATGGGATGCGAGAATCCTGAGTGGCCGTGCCCATGGTCGCCGGAATGAGCATCTGCCGTGTGTGAATGGGTGTCTGCCATACTATTTTTGTTCAGTGAATTGTGAAAACGAGATTTAGTGGAATCAACTTAGCTGGTGCTAAGTGATCAGATAAAGGAGGGGGAACAAATAAATCCAAATGAAGTCAACCAAGTGCCAATAAAGTCCCACGTTGTCAACCGGCCCAAAATATTGCGAATGGAATTCTTCCCGCGAAGCCTTTACGATCAACCACGTGATCACCACCATTCCACCGATGATGTGAACTGCGTGCACACCAGTCATGCAATAATAAATACTAAAAAACAACCCTGCCATTCCTTGATTATTGACTTTCGAATTTGGAATTCCTTCCTCCTCTTTGGTGACAAGCACATCATTGACAGGACCGCCACTCGTCTTTACGAAGGATATGCCCTCTTCAGCAGTTTTTTCCGCTGCCTTCTCAGCGCTTGCAGCGTCTGCTGCTGCATGATCTGCATGGTCATGACCATGAGCATCATCGTGTGCATGACTGCCAGCAGCATGATCATCATGATGCTCTCCACTCTCGAGGACATTACCAAGCCCGACACCGGCAAAGAAACACAGACCTGACACCAAAAGAGGACCTGAGACCCGTTGATGGAACTTACTCGCTATCACCAATGAATAGACGTAGTAAAGAAGAAATGCAGCAGTCAGGATCGCTGGAATCACACAAAGCATTTGCAAGTAATTCGTCTCGGGATGAGGAGCGTTTTCCACTTGTGCCACATAAAATCTGCCAGGCAGCAATCCTATGCTCCACTTGTGACTGTATTCAACGGACTTCACCCCAAGAAACATTGCAGCACAACCCAAGGTCGCACCCAACATCCCTACAAGGATCTTCGTCTGTTGCAATTGCGATGCACGAACAGCCCAGGCCATCGTCAGCGAACTAAATAGCAGAACACCTGTATTGATCGCTCCAAGTTTTTCGTTCAAAAACGAACTGCAAAACTCGAACACCTCTGGATTTCTGTTGCGATACAAAACGTAAGCACAAAACATCCCTGAGAAAAACAGGACTTCCGTCACCAGGAATAGCCACATCCCTAGCTTGCCGGAATCGTACTGTTGTTCGGCATCATCAAAGTGGTGTGCCAACCAGGACGGATGATCGTGGTGATCATGACCATGTCCATCTGCGTGTGCTGCTACTTCTGTCATCGTTTTCTGGAATTTGGTAAATGGATGTCGCCCCTGTTGACGGGGCGACTCGATCTTCATGATTCGTTTCGGATTCTTTGAGCCGAAACAGCCTCGCTACTTCTTCTTTTTGAAATAGCTTCCTGTTTTCCCGTCGTATTCCACGGATGTGAAATCGTAGGGATCGCCAACGGTTGGCGGAGTACTAAAGTTATCGTGAGGTGGAGGAGATGAACACTCCCATTCCAGCGTTGCACCACCCCAAGGATTCATAGGAGCTCTCTTGCCGTAGAATAAAGAATGTAACAGCACTAGCCCGGCTACCAACAACCCTAGCCCTAAGATCATCGCCCCGATTGTCGACAGTTGATGCAGCTGTTGAAACTCTTGTACATAGGAAGCATATCTTCGAGGCATCCCACGCGTTCCAAGAACGAACTGAGGCAGGAAGGTCAAATTAAACCCGACGAATACGATGGCCGCAGAAAAAATCCCGGCCGTATCGTTAAACATCTTCCCTGTCATCTTAGGCCACCAATGGAACAGACCGCCGAGGAACGCGACCAATGTTCCACCCATCATCACATAGTGGAAGTGAGCCACTACGAAATAAGTGTCATGCAAGTGCATGTCGGTTGACAACGCTCCGAGGAATAACCCCGTCAAACCGCCAATTGTGAACAAGAAGATGAACGCCAAAGCGTAAATCATCGGTGTGTTCAGAGCTACAGTGCCTTGGTACATGGTTCCCAACCAGTTGAAAACCTTAATCGCGGATGGGATCGAAACTGTAAACGTGAGCGCGCTGAAGACAATGGTCGTGACGTCCGCCATTCCTGAGGTAAACATGTGATGCCCCCAGACCAAGAAACCGAACAATGCGATAGCGATCGAACTGTAAGCTATCATCCGGTAGCCGAAGATCCCCTTGTGACTGTGGACACTCATCAACTCGCTGATGATCCCCATCGCGGGAAGAATCATAATGTAAACAGCAGGGTGCGAGTAAAACCAGAAAAAGTGCTGAAACGTAACTGGGTCTCCGTTGAGGGCTGGGTCGAAAATTCCGATACCAATAAATCGTTCCAAGGCTAGCAATAACACGGTGATGCCCAGTACGGGCGTCGCCAAAACTTGAATAATCGATGTTGCATAGACGGCCCACAGAAACAAAGGCATCTTGAACCATGTCATTCCGGGCGGACGCATTGTGTTGATCGTCACTATGAAATTCAACCCGGTGAAGATCGAACTGAATCCGAGAATAAAAACCCCTAAGGTTGCGGCTTCGACAGCGCTCTTTGACTCAATACTGTAAGGCGTATAGAAAGTCCAACCGGTATCAATTCCAGATGAAAAAAGTGTGTAAGTGAAGAACAACAACCCTGTAACCCACAAATAGAAACTTCCCAGATTCAGACGGGGGAACGCGACGTCCTTTGTTCCAAGCATGATTGGAAGCAAAAAGTTCCCCAACGCGGCCGGAACGCTAGGAATGATGAACAAGAAAACCATAATTGCGCCGTGTAATGTGAAGACCCGGTTGTAGGTCGCGTTCGACAACCACGCCGCTTCGGGATCCAAATTCGGATTCCACAAGTGAATCCGGATCGCAAGAGCGAAGATTCCTCCCAGGAAGAACGAAAACAAAATCCCTGCTAGATACATCATCCCGATTCGCTTGTGATCGAGCGTCAACGCCCAACTCAAAAAGCCAGATGAGTGATTTAGGTAGTGATGCTCAGGAGACTTGTCCGGCGATGCAACAGGTGTTGTCATCGGACTTATAACGGCACTCATGATTTATACCCTATTGTTTTGAATGAATCGACTTGTATTGTTGTGGATGTATCAGTGCTACTTCGAACTTGCAGGACTTGATTCCAAGGATCTGATGAAAGCAATCAAAGCATCTATCTGGTCATCCTTAAGCTGCCCTTTATATGAAGGCATTGCCGAGGCAGTTTCATACCCCTTGCGAGCTGCCTCCATCGGATTCAGAATAGAAGTCTTGACATAGTTTTCATCGAATGTCACCTCAGTCCCATTAGCCAACGGAACTTTCTTACCCCAAGAACCATTATAAGTCGGACCCGGTCCCTTGGCTCCTTCTGTGCCGGCGTAGTGGCAACCTTTGCATGCTTTTCTTTCGTACAACCACTTACCACGCTCCACAATGTCTTCAGGCTCCTTGACCAATTCAGCCAGTTTGAGCTTGTACTTTTCCTCCGACAAAACTTCAACTTTGGTGATCATCGTGCTGTGATTGTCACCGCAATACTCCGTACAAAAAAGATCAAACACGCCTTCCCGCGTCGGGTGGAACCAAAGGTAGTGATACCGGCCTGGAACCACGTCGCGCTTCGCTCGAAACGCAGGGATAAAGAAACTGTGGAGAACATCTTTCGACTGCATTGTCAACTTGATGTCCTTTTCGACCGGCAGATAAAGAACGGGGCTTTCCGCGCCGTTTTCTTTGTACTTGAAGTTCCAATTCCACTTGGCAGCATAAACAGCAACGTCCACAGTATCATCGGGAACAATGACCATGTCCAAGTATCCAACCGCACCCTCCCAGAAAATCCAAATCGCGATGAAGGACGGTACGACCGTCCAAGTGATTTCCAGAGGCGTATTATGCAAAGCCTCAGGAGATCCCTTGTACCCGGGCCGCTGACGGTACTTGACCATGAAGTAAATCATCGCCACGACGATCGGGATGAAAAAAATGATACTGATCCAAAGGATCGCATAGTACAGGAAATCGACCTGCTTGGCGAAAGTCGATGCCGCTGGAGGAAACCAGAATCCTTCGGAGATATCAGCTAAAATTGCGGATTTCATTTGGGTTTTTACGATTTAAAAGTATGCGGCTCAAGCCGTATTGAGTTCGTCAGTATAACTGTTTCTCAGGAATCGGAAGCGTGACCAATTGTCTCGTTGGGCCCGATCCGATTTTTGCTATCCGGCGGGAGTGTCGAATTTCCCGAAATTGTGCTTTGCTGTTGATCTCGATTCCATTTCCGATTCGATATCCAAAAGGGTAGCAATCCGATCAATCCCACCGACACGAAACCGCCAGCGCAAATCGACAATAACAGTCTAGCACTCGCAGAATAGCGATTTTCATTCGCGTCGTAGTGTGAGCACCAAAGCACAAATGCGTCCAAGGACGACCCGATCTTCCCCTCTCCCGCTTCTACCAACGCCATCTTAAGCGTTTCGCCGGTGAATCCAATCTCGTACAAATACCGCGTAATTCGACCCTTGGGTGAGATCAAAATAGCCGCTGCCGAATGATTGTACTGGTTGTGTTTCGCGTCGTAGGTGTAGTTAAAGCCGACCGCTTTGGCGATGGTCAAAATGTTCTCTTCGGTACCGGTAAGGAAATGCCAACCATCAATCGAATGCTTACGCTCCAGATCGTCAGCATACCTAACCTTGGTCGCGGCAGCTTTCTTGATCGAATCCGTCGGGTCGATGCTCAAAGACACCATCTTGAAATCTTTTCCTAACCGGAGCGAACTGACCTCATTGATTCCGCGAGTCAATCCGTTCAACTGGGCCACGCAAAGTCCAGGACAATTGCTGTAATTCAGAGTGAGCAGTATCGGTCGTTTATCGTTGAGAAGGTCTCCAAACGTTACCGTAGCCCCATTTTCTGTCTGAAACTTCACATTCAGGGGTAGATCGGCGTCCAGGTGTTCATCGATACCAACCCCGGCCAACCGCGCAGGAATCTTGTCGTCTCCCCGAACACTTCCACAAATGCAGCAAAAAAGCACAACATACCGCACCAATGCGAACGTAATGGATGGTGTTGTTGAATACGACATACCCGATCAAGCCTACTTTTTGCCCGAAAAATCCTGCAAAACCAACTTTTTGGCCTCTTCGATAGGAATCATGAGAACGCTTTTGGTCGCTCCCGGGGTGTCTGATTTTTCATCCGCCACCGCCACCCTTTTGTAACCGTCAAGCGTGGCAATCTGATCACTCTTTACCTTCGCAGCGGTATCAGACTTTTTGCTGTCTTTTCTGACATCTTCGTAGTGCACCATGCTGTAGGTAAGTGCCTGCGTTCCCTGGAGAACAATCACCAACACTACTATGCTCAACACAGTACCGTAGGCAATCATGTTGGTATTGAGGTCGTCGTAACGTGCCATGATCGATAATGAACTAAAGTAATGGATTGGTGTAAGTTAACGCTTCGGGCAACCGTGGGTCACGCATGGCAACCAAGGGGACTCCAGAAGACCGCACAATAAACAAAGCAGCAAAAACACAGAGCATCCCCGCACCCCCTAAAAGGTGTCCCAACATCGGAATGACAGGGAATCCACCAGGGACATTCGGCATAATCAGGAAAGTCATGTCCATCCAGTGCACCGCAATCAACCAACAAGCCCAAAAGAACAAAGCAGCCCTGTTTCGACGAATATGCCGGCTCATTAAACCGAGAAATGGGATCGCAAAGTGCAAAAAGATCAGGCTGTAAGAATAGTACCCCCAACCTCGCTCCAGTCGAAAGCGAAACCAATTGGTTTCTTCTGGAATGTTGGCATACCAAATCAAGACCAACTGGGAGAATGCAATATAAGACCAGAACATTACAAACCCGAACATGAACTTACCCATGTCGTGGTAATGCTCCACTGTGACCAAATTTTTCAACTTGCCAGCATTCTGCAAGGTCATGTTGATCACCACCATCATGGCGAAGAATGCCATCATGCTCGCCGAAAAGACGTACACGCCAAAAATGGTGCTATACCAATCGGCATCGATACTCATCACCCAGTCGAAAATGGCAAAGGTTACAGTCAATGAGAAAACCATAATCAATGGCCCTGCCCACTTCTGCCTTGCAAGGGACAGCTCCACATCGCCCGTTTCGTCTTGCTGTCGACTCTTTGAAAAATACCAAAGAGCCATTCCGGTCAATAAACCGAAGTACAAAAACGTTCTAACTGTGAAAAAACCTTTTTCCAGATAGCCAGTTTTGTCCCGAATGATGGAGTTGTGAATTTCTTCAGCCGGCGAATTCCATTCATACAACGCACTTCCCTCTGGTGTGTAAAGCAAAACGACCAGCGGCAGGAACAGCACGGCAGACCATGGAAGTATAGCCATGATGATTTCAGCGATACGACGGATGGAGGAACTCCATCCTGCTCGGGTCAAGAACTGAATCAGTACGAAAAATAATGCGCCCAGGGAAAACGTAAAAAGGAACATGAAGTTCGCCAAATACGAATGCACGAGGTACTTCATAGGAGAAGCGCCTCCTTCGGATCTCCCTCCCATAAACGACAACCCTGCACCAACCACTAAACATATCAACCCAGCGCAAATAAGCAGCGGGGCAAGCTGCTTCCAGTTGCTCGGCAATTCGATCGTTTCTTTATCGTATTTCAAACTCATGTTAATTGATTTTCAGTTCAATGCCTGCGGTTTGTTCTCTGCCAATCGTCTCTAATTACTTTTTGGCTTCAGTTTTTGCTTGGGTCAGGTCTTCGATCGACGAAATCTTATCATTTGGAACGTCTTTATCGGATGCATTCCGCGACCGTTGCAACGCCTTCACGTAGAGCACTACAGCCCACCGCTCTTTGGCATTCATGGAAGCTGCATACCCGGGCATCTTCCCCTGACCTTTGGTGATCGTGTGGAAAATTTGCCCCACGGGCTGAGAAGTCACCCGATCAATGTGCATCGAGGTCGGAGGAATCCAATAACCCTGCGCCAACGCTTCGGCGCGCTTATGCACCAAGCCATCACCGTAGCCGGCATAGCCATGGCAGGCCGAGCAATACGTTTGGAATTTTGTTTCGCCCAGTTTCATATTTTCTTCATTCGCTTCGATCGGCAACGTATTTATCCAAGGCAAGTTCAATACGGGTGCTGGTGCTGCGACTGCTGGTGCTGCAGCAGACGGTGTAGGTACCACACCTCCATTTTTCGTGGCATCCTGCGGCTTGGGATCCGTTTGAGCGGCGACGAGCCGTACGCCATCGGTATTGGATATCGCGGAAAGCTTGCTCGGATCGTATCCCAAGTAAAACGAGTCTTGTTCATCGAGTTGCCCGCGAGCGACGGTGCCATCCACTTGAGGACGCATCGTCCTACCATCCGCAAATATCGTCGTCGTCTGCTGAGCCTTTTTCTTTGGCTGGAAATCCATGTCAAAAAAGACATGGAAACGTGGAGCAGTACTAAAGCCATTTCGCATATTCAAAATGATCATGGCTGGGATCAAACCCGCCAGCACGACCAACAACGCTGTCAACCAAATCGGTCTCGGCAACGCGTCGGGCGTAGAATCTTCGATGACTTCATCTAGTGAGTCGAGCTGAGTTCCACCCAGCAGTTCCTTGACCGATTCTCGGTTGTAATACTTATCCTTCGCGTTGACGTACAAAAAGAACTTGTCGTCCGTCGCTCGGTCAAATCGCGGATTGGTGAAGACAGGATTACTGAACCTTGGCAACTGATTCAGGGCGATCATCCCGAGGAAGGTCGAAAACGCTGAAAACAAAATCGTCATTTCGAAGGCAACTGGAATCGAAGCGGGCGTGATACCCATCGGCTTACCGGAAATGATGTACATGTAATCAACGCCGTTCATCCACCATTGCATCAACAATGCCAGAGACAGGCCAGTCAATCCGCAGCATAGAACGATAAAAGGTAGCTTGGTCGGTTTAATTCCCAACGCTTCGTCGATACCGTGTACAGGAAACGGAGTAAAGGCGTCGGTATCCGTATACCCAGAATCCCTAACTTTTCTCGCCGCTTCCAACAACTTGTGCTCGTTGGAGTATTCTGCCATCCAGCCAAACGCTCGTGGGGGCCTGTTCCCGATCGTCTTCTTTGGCTTGTGATCACTCATGGTTTTAACGATGTTTTGTTGTATTGACTTGGTAAGTTGATTTTCAATTGTACGCTAAAGACAAAAGTGCTTAGTGATGCTCATGGCCATGGGGATGCTCATGGCCATGGGAATGCCCACCACCCAACAACTCCGCTTGCAGATGTTCTGCATGCTCCGAAGATGACATCACACCCTTGACTTCCGACATGGCGATCGTGGGCAGATAACGACAGAACAACAAGAACAACGACATGAAGACGCCAAAGCTGCCGAAGAACATCAAACCGTCGAAAAGCGTTGGACGGAAGTATCCCCAAGAGCTCGGCAAATAATCGCGACTCAATGAGGTGACCGTAATTACAAATCGCTCAAACCACATTCCAATGTTCACAAAGATTGAAATGATCACCATGATCCATGGCGTCGTCCTAAACTTCTTGAACCAGAATAACTGTGGAGAAATCACATTGCACGAAACCATGATCCAGTAGGCCCACCAATAAGGACCGAAGGCTCGGTTCATAAAGGTAAACCCTTCGTAAGGATTTTTGCTGTACCACGCAATAAAGAATTCCGTACCGTAAGCCAATCCTACCAATGATCCTGTCGCCAGAATAATCTTGTTCATGTTGTCTAGGTGCCGCAACGTGATCAAGTTCTCTAACTTGTAAATCTTTCTCACTGGCACCAGCAACGTTACAACCATCGCGAAGCCAGAGAAAATTGCACCCGCCACGAAGTACGGTGGGAAAATGGTCGTGTGCCAACCCGCTACCTGTGAAACAGCAAAGTCAAAACTAACGACCGTGTGAACGGACAAAACCAGAGGAGCTGCCAATGCCGCCAACAATGTATAAGCCTTCTCGTAACGTAGCCAATGACGCGAAGAACCGGTCCATCCCAGGCAAAGCAATCCGTAAATCATTCGCTTCAACGGCGTCTTGCTTCGATCTCGATAGGTCGCCAAGTCTGGAATCATCCCCATGTACCAGAAAACCAACGATGTGGACGCATACGTTCCAACCGCGAATACGTCCCAAAGAAGCGGACTACGAAACTGCGGCCACATCCAAAGATTCAAGCTGGGATAAGGTAGCAGCCAAAACGCCAACCAAGCTCGACCAACGTGAATGCCAGGATAGATTGCAGCGCAGATAACCGCAAAGATGGTCATCGCTTCCGCCGCACGGTTGATACTCGTACGCCAGTTCTGCCTGAACAGAAACAGAATCGCGGAAATGAGTGTCCCCGCGTGGCCAATACCGACCCAAAACACGAAGTTGACAATCGGCCAAGCCCAGAAAACTGGGTTCATATTACCCCAGATACCAACACCGGTGAGGATGAGATAGCCAATCAACGACAGAAACATCACCGCCGTTACAGAAGAGAAACCAAAAAGCACATACCACAGCATCGGCTGCGGATCTTCGGCAACTCGGCAAACCATTTCGGTAACCGAACTGTACGTCTGATTCCCCGTAATCAGTTGCGCACGCCTACCTGGGATGTCTTCTGTGTTATCGATTTCTCGGGGATTCAATGCGGAAGCACTAGCTATGGTGGCCATGGTCACCTGATTCTTGGGAATGGTCATGGCCATGGGAATGCCCGTGACCTGGACGCTTTGGATGAATTTGGATCGATGTTGCCAAACGCTGAGGCACGTTTCTTATCCGCGACAGATACAACGTTCTTGGCTTGATATTGAGTTCGTCCAAGATCGAATATGCACGCGAATCCTGGTGAGACTTGTAGACGCGGCTTGATTTGTCGTTCAAATCGCCGAAGTTAATCGCTTGGGTTGGGCAAGCTGCTTGGCAGGCGGTAATCACGTCACCGTCGTGAACGAAGCCATCCCCCTTGGTCTTCGCCGCGATCTTGCCATTCTGAACTCGCTGAATGCAATAAGTGCATTTTTCCATCACGCCTCGGCCACGAACTGTCACCTCAGGATTCAACACCAACGACTGCAACTTGGCAGAAGCCTTTTCACGATTGTCTGACCAACCGTAGTTGTAGCCGTACTCGGTGTTGTAATTGAAGTAGTTGAACCGCCGAACCTTGGTCGGACAATTGTTTCCACAATACCGAGTTCCGATGCAACGGTTGTAAGCCATCGCATTAATGCCTTCTTCTGTATGCACCGTCGCAGCCACTGGACATACCTCTTCGCAGGGTGCCGTCTCGCAATGCGAACAGGCCATCGGTTGCGTAACGATCGTAGGATCGACCGGATCCTTAAACGATCCGCCCTCGGCAGTGCGATCAATATCACACGTAAAGTAACGGTCAATTCGCAACCAATGCATTTCTCGACTGCGGCTCACCTGCTCTTTGCCAACAATCGGGATGTTGTTTTCCGCTTGGCAAGCAACCACACAGGCATTGCAACCGATACACTTGTTCAGATCGATTGCCATCCCCCACTTGTAGTTTTCATCGACCTTTGGCTCGACCCACAGTGACCGCTCACTGCCCAGATGAGCAAAGTGATCTTCCACCGTTTCACCCGTGAAGCTCGCATTCTCTTTGTACTCGGTCAACGTGCCTTCGCGAACCAGTTGCGGGGCGCGTTTTGCATTCTCGCGCATCCCACCTTCATCTTCGATCGCAAAGTGATCCTGCGTTGTCGCAAGCTTGTACGCCTTGGTTGTGTTCCGTGCTTCAACACCTGTGTAAATGGAGGCTTGGTTCCAACGACGAAAGGACGATAGATTTGTCCCAACACCGCTGCCGATGACGCCACCCTTGTCTTTCGATCGGCCATAACCGAGATTTACCGTAAAGGAACCCTCTGCATGCCCTGGCACAACAAACACCGGCAAATTCACCTTGGAATCGCCAGTGGTGAATGTAGCTAATTCACCCTGCTTTAGACCAAGCTTTCTTGCGGTACCAATACTGCAGATGGCAGCATTGTCCCAAGTGAGCTTGGTAATCGGTTGAGGTAACTCTTGAAGCCAGCCGTTATTTGCTAAGCGACCATCATAGACCGAGTCACATGGCCGAATCACGACCTCCAGACTGTTCGGATCCAATGCCAACCGAAGATCACCGTCAGGTAAATCGTTCGGCGAAGCAGTCACATCCCCGCCCTTCAAAGTGATGGCATTTGACTTCAGATCTCCAGCAAACTCTTTCGCGGTCGACCCAGCCATGAAACCCAAATGAAGAGTTTCTTTCCACTGTCGATCACTCAAAGTCCCCCCCGCAATTTGCTTCGCGGTTTCCATGACGATGTTTTGCCCCGAAGTCACCGGAAGACCGGCCATGATCGAGAGCAATTCAATGGCTGATTTTCCTTCGAGCAAAGGAGCGATCAACGGCTGACATACACCGTACGTTCCATCTAGATTTCGAACATCCCCCCAGCATTCCAATGGATGCGCGAGAGGTATACTCCATTTGCATCGATCTGCCGTCTCGTCGTCGATATTCCCCAAATAAATGGAATTCTCTGCCTTTGCAATGACATCCGCCAATGGTACGTCACCTGCCACGGTAAACACTGGATTGTCTGCGATAATCCAAAGCGATTTGTAAGGCAACTTGTTGTCTGCAGCAAAAAAATCACTGTTAACAAAATCATCTAATTTGACCGTCTCGACACCAGCCAACTCGTTCGGAACTTCAAACAACCGAACTGTTTTTCCGATGTTACCGAGCTTTGCATTGATCCGGATCGCAGCAAGCTGAACATTGAGATCTAAATGCGCGCCAACACAAAGAACCGCCTCCCCTTTGTGGCTTAGCAAATCACTAACGATCGACTCAACCAATCGCTGTAGTTTGGCTGCATCCTCGAGCTTGTTATACGGAACTTCTTCCGCCTTGTCCTCGATAACGGTGCCAGCATCGATCGCGGCTTCGATTTTCTTGAGGAGGAAAGGCATTTGACTCGACTGCAGAGCCAGTCGGAAGTCCGCCGCCGAGCCCGTCGTCGAATACTGCGATTCCACGACATAAAGTCGATTCATCCATTCGGCCGATGGAGAACGATGGTTTGCAAATTGTCTCGCGTTGTGAACCGCGTTCGCATCCGCGCCAAACAGATCGGCGTCCAACGAAACAATGACCTTGGCTGCGTCCAAATTCAAATGAACATTACACTTGCCAGCCCCGACGGAATCCAGCGCCTTCCCGACCTTGCCAGAGTAAACCGATTCATATTTGACCAGAGCAGCCTTCGGAAACTTCGCCTTGACGTCCGCCAAGGCTCTCCTCAACGACGGGCTATGCGTAGGCTCAAACAGAATCGCCAAACCTTCGCCTGACGAACTCTCGTGTGCTGTCAATTGCTCAGTAACATGCGTCGCAAAGGCAGCCCATGCCAACTCTCGGTTCACCGTTTCGTCTTTATCGTACGAGACGGCCTTGTCACCAGGATTGCTTCGATTCAATGGGAAAGCGATGCGATCTTGATCATACAATGAAAGAATCGAAGCTTGCACTTGAGCGCACGTGCCGGCTGATCGAAGCTTTTTGTTTTCAGCAAAATCCTTCGGTTGCGAATTCGCATAAGCGGGATGATCTGGATTGCCGTCCACTTTGATCGGGCGACCTTCGATGTTTGTCACCAAAGCCTGAACCACTTTGCCAGCCCACTCAAAATTGGTGGCAAAAAATTCAGGAAGCCCCGGCACTCGGCCTTCGGGGCGCATGACGAAAGCAGCAACCTCTTCCCGGTTGTAGCGGCACCCAGCCAAACCACCGAGCGCGAGCGATGCGCCCATCATCTGAATCCATCGCCGACGCGAGACGCCTTCGGGGAACTCCGAAGCCGCCTGTGGAAACTCGCGAGTCAAAAATTGCTCGAACTCGGGAGTCTTTTGAAGCTCGTCGATACTACGAAAATAACGTTGTTGATGATCGATACCGGTGAAGCTCATCGGTGGCACACCGCACAGTTTGTTTGAGGTTTGATGTTGTTATCTATCATGTGTTTCGCCACATCGAAATCTGGAGACATGTCGGGGGTCCAAGCCAAATTCGTGACTTGATCCCGAGGGCGAAGATGCGGCTCAGGGTTACGATGGCAATCGATGCACCAAGTCATCGACTGATCTTTGGCTTGGTAAACAATATCCATCTTGTCGACACGACCGTGGCACGTTACGCAAGATACACCTCGTGCAATGTGAACGGCGTGATTAAAATAGACATAATCCGGCAATCGGTGGATACGAACCCAGTCGATCGATTCGCCCGTCCGCCAACTGTCGTGAACAGGCTTGAGCTTTTTGCTTTCTGGATGGACCGCCGACAGTGCGGGAGCACCGGCTGTGCTCTTCGGACTGTGGCAGTTAATGCAAGTCTGAGTCGCCGGGATCGTCGAATGCGCGGACTTCTCAACGGAGTTATGGCAATAACGACAATCCATCTTCAACTCGCCTGCGTGCAATGCATGGCTGAAGGGAACAGGCTGCTCGGGACGGTAACCGACATTAAGCGTAACCGGACTGGTCGCCCCCAAAAACAAAACGCTCGCATAAGCGCCACCACCAGCGGTCAAAACGCCCAACATCGCCAGAAATTTATTGGTCCATCGAGGGAACAAGAATCGTTGTGTCGTCATACGTAATCTTTGTCTCTAGTGCACGCCGTACTATCCAAGTCCATAGGTGGTGGTGACTGACTTCATCGTCCTTGATGACACACCCAAGTCCCAACTAAAACAGTCCCAACTAAAACAG
>Ga0207937_1000131_pt1 | contig 24811 bp, 26 predicted proteins | sample LakMenEpi04Sep11_FD_150668 | JGI IMG/M metagenome (GOLD analysis project Ga0207937, IMG submission 150668) | Freshwater microbial communities from Lake Mendota, WI - 04SEP2011 deep hole epilimnion (SPAdes) | ecosystem: Environmental > Aquatic > Freshwater > Lentic | place: Lake Mendota, Madison...
AATGGAAAAAATGGCTAAGGCAATGGACTTTATGGAAGCCGCAAAGCTGCGTGACGAAATGTTTAGAATGGAATTACAATTAGAAAAAATGAAAGCATCCTAATCATGAATGATTTTTTTATAGCAGCATACAATGGTTTGATACAAACAACCTGGATAGAAGCGGTGGCGGTCATCATGGGTATTGTATCGGTTTGGTATAGCAGAAAAGAAAATATTTTAGTATTCCCAACAGGGATTATAAATACAACACTGTATATCTATCTAAGTTATAAAGGTCACTTATTAGGAGAGGCTAGCGTGAATTTATATTATACCATCATGAGTGTCTATGGCTGGTATTGGTGGTCAAGAAAAAAAGAAGACCAGGTCACCAATGTATTACAAATCACCAAAAGCAGCAGCACACAACGATTACAACAGGTTTTAGTATTTATTGGATTTTATGCCATTTTGTTTTTTGTATTACAATTTTTGAAAAACAATTTTGCACCAGATGCGATTCCTTGGGCAGACGCATTGGCAAGCGCATCGGCTTATACTGCAATGTGGTTGATGGCAAAGAAAAAAGTAGAAAGCTGGATCTGGTGGATCATTACCAATATTACATCGATACCACTTTATTTCATGAAGGGGTATGCCTTTACAAGTGTTCAATTTATTGTATTATTAATTTTAGCAATTGCTGGTTTAATAACTTGGAATAAAAAAGCGAAGCAATGAAATCAATACAAAAAATAGTTGTACTAGGCCCAGAGTCAACAGGGAAGTCGACCCTCTGTGCTGCTCTCGCAGTGCATTATCAAACTATTTGGACGCCAGAATATGCAAGACAATATTTATCTGAAAATGGGACTAAGTATACCTATGATGATTTATTAAAGATTGCAAAAGGACAAATACAAAACGAAGATGAATCTATCGCAAGTGTAAATCAAAAAATGATGGATCATCCAGCACAACATATTTCAAATAAATTAATTGTAGATACAGATATGTATGTCATGAAAGTATGGTCTGAATATGTTTTTAACAATTGCCACCACTATATTTTGGAACAAATCAATCAACGTAATTATGATCTTTACTTACTCTGTGATATAGACCTACCATGGGCTGCAGACGAAATGCGAGAATATCCAGATGCTGGTCCTAGACTCGAATTATTTACAATTTATAAGGAACTGTTGATCAATCAAAAAACACCTTGGGGCATTGTATCAGGATTGGGTGAACAACGCACAGCAAATGCAATTCAATTGATTGATCAAAATTTACCAAAAATTTAAATATTTAAAACAATCCACAAGTGTACCTGCTTTATACACAAAATCTATTTTCAAATATAAAATTGTGGATGAGTGAGTGGATAAACCCAGCTATTTTTTTCTAATTAAATCTCGAACATCCTCATCCCCTTCTAAATTGTTCATTTCTCTTAGTATTTGTGGATAACGCCACGCAACTCTTTTTGACATTGGACGCGCTGTGAATTTCTTGGGATTAGGTAGGCCTGCAATAATCATAGCAGCCTCTGCACGGGTTAAATTTTTTGCTGACTTTTTAAAATAATGTTGTGCAGCAGCTTCCATCCCAAAACAACCAGGACCGGTTTCAATTACGTTTAAATACATTTCCAAAATTCTTTTTTTACCCCAAATCAGTTCAATTAAAAATGTAAAATAAAATTCTGGTAGTTTACGAATGTACTTATCATATTTTCCACCCTGCCATAAGAAAACATTTTTAGCAACCTGTTGCGTGATTGTGCTAGCGCCACCACCAAGTGGAATCCTAGATTTCTTCTTTTTCTTTTTTGTTTTGAAACTTCTTTCCATAGCCTCCCAGTCTACACCAATATGGTCTGGAAAAGCCTGGTCCTCACTAGCAATTGCGGCTAGTTTAATATTATACGAAAGGTCCTCCCATGCAACATAATCCCTCTTTAATCCTAAGCCAAATACATTGCTTAACTGTGTTATGGTAATAGGAGGAAATACAAGTAGCAGAACAAACACATAGAGTAATGAACTAATCAACAGATACCAAATAACGCGCTTAATTTTTTTAATCAAAATCTATGTCAATTATAGTTGTTCTAGTTGCTGTTTTTAAAAATATGCAAGGCTTATATAATCTCTACGCTAAATCTTTTTCCAATAGGTCGATAAGGGGGATTCTTTTTAGCCATCCATTTACCAATCATATAAGCAACAAAACCACCTGCAATAGAAGGAATGTTTTCTGAACTAAATACGGCTTCTTTATTGATAATAGAATTGGTGATGTTTAATCCACTATATAAAACACCTCCAACTTTTAAAAAACTGCCATTTGTAAAAACACTTTGATATCGATTCTTGTCTTTTGCAAAAGCGCGAATTTCATTGATGTGTAAAGTCAGTGTACCCAATCTTAATGTATCTTGACCGTAAGTACCATATTGGGTCATCATTGTTTGAAGTGTATATTGTTTAACCTGAAACGAGTCGTTTTTGATCCATTGTATTTGGCCCGTGATCCATTGGCGATTACTAAATTCAAATTCAATATAGTTGTCTTTTGTAAAAGACTTAACGGTGACGCCCCTATCTTTTAAGATAAGCACATTTCCAGATTGTGCTGTAGTAATATTTGCTATTGCTAATAGGCAAACACAGAAAAACAAGCAGGTAATTTTTTTCACAAGTCCAAATTACAATAAAGCCAATTAAAATGAACCAAAAATGCATAAATGTTTGTGAAAGAAAGATCAATTTTAATTAATAGATCAATATCGCACTATATAAAAGCACTGCGCTAAAGATTAATATGATCATCCCAGAAATGCGATTGATCCAAACCAGGTTTTTTTCTGTTAATCTTGGTCTTAGTTTTCCCGCTAAAAATACTTTAATTAAATCTGACAACAATACAAACCCAAGGCAGGTGCCAAAAACAATCAATTTAAATTGAACTGGATTAGGCGTGTCGTCTGCGCTAGTATTGATGGCAGCAGTCCAAGCAAACCAAAATAAAAATACACTTGGGTTCAGGGTGTTCATCAAGAAACCAGAAAAATAAGAAGACACAAGGCTTTTTATCCCAACCTTCTTATTGTTCCCGTCTATCCCCATGTTTTCTAATTTCAGTTTTTTAAAGAATAAAGTATATAAGCCCATTATCAATAAAAATCCAGCACCTGCTAAAGCAATGCTTGATTTATGGTTGAGCACAAGATTAAATAAGGAGGTAAAAAAATTGCAAATAAAAAGTAATATAATATCACTACTCGAAACACCTGCTACAAAAGCATATCCAGAGCGCTTCCCATTTGTTAAGCTTTGTTTGATAATTGCGAAAATGACAGGTCCTATTGAAATGCTTAAAATCAAACCCAATAGCAAACCTTTTAAAATTGGCTCAATTACCATTAAGATTGATTTATTATAAATTGCTTCCAGTCTGTTAGCATGTCCCCTTTTAATACTCTAGGAAATTTATGTTGACCTCCAATTTTTCCTTTGCTTTCCATGAATCCCATAAAACAACTTTCTTTTAGCACAGAGACGCGGATGGATTTAAGTGCATTTTTTCTTTCAATCTCATAATCGTCATTGAGTTGAATTAATTTTTCATCTAATTTTTGGGCTAATAATTTTTCGTCAATAGTTTGATCACAAGCCACATACCAATGGTGTCCAAAAAAGTTGCTATGAGGCTCTCCTGTTACAGTAAACTCAGGGATAGATAAATTCAATTCTTCACTCACCAATTGAATGGCTTTGTTCATATTGTCTACGCTTAAATGTTCACCAACTAAACTTAAAAAATGTTTTGTTCTTCCGGTGATGATAATTTCTGCATTGGCCTTATCCACAAAGCGAACAGTGTCCCCAATTAAATAGCGCCATGCACCGGCAGGTGTACTAATTAAAATTGCGTAATCCTTACCTTCTTCTACTTCGTGAATCATTAAGGCTTCTGGCGCTTCCACCATTTCACCTGAGTCATCAAAGTTTTTTTCGTCAAAAGGAACAAATTCAAAAAAGATATGTTGGTTATAGGTCAGGCGCATTCCTAATGCGTTTTGTTTATCCTGCCAAGCCAAAAATCCTTCACTTGCTAAATAGGTTTCAACATATTCAATCGGTTTTCCTAATAATTTTTCAAAACCATGTTTATATGGTTCAAAGCTTACGCCACCATGTACGAACAAAGTCAGATTAGGCCAGATTTCGTGGATATTGTTAAGCTTGTAGCGCTCTATCACCATCTCTAAACACATCTGTATCCAAGCTGGCACGCCAACTACAAAACTAATATCCCATTCAGGTGCTTTCTCTACTATCTCTTTTAATTTTTTATTCCAATCGCGTTCTTTAGCAATTTTTTTACCAGGCTTGTAAAAAGGTTGAAACCAAAAAGGAGATTTTTTTGCCGTGATGCCACTTAGGTCCCCTGCATAATAGCCGGCACCCTTTTGTAAATCAGTACTACCACCTAGGGTAAGCCAACCACGCCCCATTGCAGACAAGGGTATTTCACGATATTTAAACAAGCTAATCAATTGCTTGATCATGATGATTTTATTACCTCTTAATAAGTCGTTCGTAATAGGTATATACTTACTAGCAGCCTCACTGGTACCACTGCTTAAAGCAAAATAGTTGATCTTTCCTGGCCAACAAATATCGGATTGGCCCTCAAGTGTTAAGTGCCACCACTCTTTATAGATTTTATTGTAATTATAAGCAGGTACTATTTCTTGGAACTTTTTCCCAATATGTTTGCTCGTTAATATTTCGTCGAATTTATTTTTTTGGCCAAAAGCAGTGTAACGCGCTCTTTTCAATAATTTTTTGAGTACGCGCAACTGAGCACCTCTTGGATTTTTAAGCTTCAAGCCTAAGGCTTTGCTAATGTTCTTTGGTAAATTAAACTCAAAAATCGCCATCTATAGAAACGGGTTTTACTTTAAAATATTTGTTACAAAAATACGAATGTTATTCGAGCAAACGAACCTACTTTTGTCTTATGATTAAAAATACGCTAATTCAGGCTGTAGAGGTTGGAGCAAAAGAGTTGACTCGTTTTTTTAACGGTACTTTTACAATTGCTAGTAAATCATCTATAAACGATTTGGTCACCGAGGCAGACCATGCTTCGGAAAAAGCAATTATCGGATTAATTCAGGCTCAATTTCCAGACCATTTTATTTTAAGTGAAGAAACAGGTGAGATGGCTTCCTTGTCAGATACAAAGTGGATAATCGACCCAATTGATGGCACGATTAATTTTGCAAATGGTATCCCTATCTGTTGTGTAAGTATTGGCGTTGAGCACAAAGGAGAAATGATTTTAGGTTCGGTGTATAATCCATTTATGAATGAATTGTTTTTTGCAGAAAAAGGAAAAGGTGCAACTTTAAATGGAAGGCCAATTGTAGTTAGTAATAAGGATTCTATTTTACATAGTTGTTTGGTAACAGGCTTTCCATATCAATATTTAGACAGTGAAAATGGGCCTTTACAAGTTTTTGAAAAATTAGTACGCAAAGCGATACCTGTTCGTCGACTAGGAAGTGCAGCACTAGATTTATGTTGGACTGCTGCTGGAAGGTTTGATGGATTTTACGAGCATAAACTTCAACCATGGGATAGCGCTGCAGGTTTTTTAATGGTAGAGGAAGCAGGAGGAAAGGTAACAGACTTAAAAGGAAATTCATACAACCCATACCAGCCGGGTATCATAGCAACCAATGGTTTTATCCATGACCAATTATTATCCGTGGTCAATGGGGGATCGCTTTAATAAAATTAATAGCAATAAATTATGTCAACAGAAAGAACAGAGATAGAAAAATTAGGCGAGTTTGGATTGATAGACCGATTAACACAAAACTTTGAAACACTCAATGCATCTACTGTTTTGTCGATAGGTGATGACGCAGCAGTGATAGATCATTTTGGAAAACAAACAGTGATCACAACAGACTTGTTGATAGAGGGCGTGCACTTTGATTTAATGTATACACCATTAAAACACCTTGGATATAAATCCGTGGTGGTGAACCTTAGCGATATTTATGCAATGAACGCGCATCCGACACAAATTACCATGAGCGTGGCTTTCAGCAATCGATTTAGTTTAGAAGCACTAGAAGAATTTTATGATGGAGTAGCCATTGCTTGTGATAAATATGGCGTGGATTTAATCGGAGGCGATACCTCCACCTCACAAAAAGGATTGATTATTTCTGTTACCGCTCTTGGCGAAGTGGCACCAGATGCGTACATCAAAAGAAGCACAGCCGAGTCCGGTGATTTAATTTGCGTCTCTGGAGATTTGGGTGCGGCATTTTTGGGATTAACATTGATGGAGCGTGAAAAACAAATTTTTTTAGAAAATCCGCAGATACAACCCAACTTAGAAAACGAAGATTATATCGTAGGAAGATTGTTAAAACCAGAAGCAAGAAAAGATATTATTGAATTACTTGAAAAATTGGAGATAAAACCAACATCCATGATGGATATCAGCGATGGCTTGAGTTCAGACGTATTGCACTTGTGTAAACAATCTGAATTGGGATGCAGGATTTATGAAGAAAAAATTCCGATTAACGAAGCAAGCAAGGCTGCTGCATTTAAATTTGGATTAGACGCAACTGTTTGTGCATTGAATGGAGGTGAAGATTATGAATTGCTATTTACAATGAAGCAAGCAGACTATGATAAAATGACAATGCAAGAAGAAATCAGTGTGATTGGATATATGTGTGATGTAGCAGAGGGTACTAAATTAATTACCAAAGGGAATAATTTATTTGATATTACCGCACAGGGCTGGAATGCATTTGGAAAAGAAGCTTAATTGTTAATTGCGCTATTTAAAATTCTGAAATCTGAATTTAAATGCAGCAGATTTGCTTTTTGATTGATTTCTATAGTTCCACTTACATTTTTATTTTGCATTAGTTTAGCAGGATACAGACTACACATGCGTATTGCCTCGCCAAGTGGAATACCCACATGTTCAACTAAGTTCTGAATAGATTTTAACTGTGTTAATGCAGATCCACTCAATGTTCCAGCGGATTCATATTTATCACCAACCAGTGTATGTTGATACAATCCTGTGTTAGTTGCTGTTACTGCATCAGTAATACAAAATAAACGATCGCCCATTATTTTTTTAGCTACACGAATCGCAGCATAATCTACATGATATCCATCTGCAATAATACTGCTCATTGCGGTTGGATGATCGAATAGTGCGCCAACAACGCCTGGTGCTCTATGTTGAAAGGCACTCATTGCATTAAAAAGATGTGTTGCCACCGGAATGCCATCATTAAAAAATTGCATAGCATTTTCATAAGTTGCGTTGGTGTGACCAGCAGAGACGACAATACCTGCATCCTGAATGGTTTTAATAATTTCTGTTGTACAAATTTCTGGCGCAAGTGTAATCATACTTATCGCATCTTTTCCGTATGCTAAAATAGACCTGACTTCTTCCATATCTGGAACATGAATTACCGATACATCATGTGCACCTTTTTTATTTGGATGAATCCAAGGCCCTTCCAGGTGTAAGCCAATACAACCCTTTCCACCAGCTGCTTTATAATCTTTTACGGCATCTATAGATGCATGAATGATGTCCATGCTTTGGGATGCAATAGTGGGTTGAAAAAATGCAGCGCCACCCTCTATACAAAATTGATAAATTTTTTCGATGGTCTCTTTTTCGGGAAATTCAGATAATAATCTTCCATCAGCACCATATAATTGTAAATCAATTAGTGCAGGAATTATCAAAGGAATTGCGTTGTTGGAATCAAACCCATTTTGATCTATACTTACCACCAGATTATTTTCAACATGAACAACTACATCAATCAACCATTCTGAACCAGTGAATAATGCTTTTGTTGAATAATTTAAAGTCATAAAAAATATTAGGTAGATTGAATTGTAAAGGAGTCGGCATCCTTTAAAAATGGAAATTGATTTCTTGTTGTTTCAAGTTCTTCGCGATTGAGCGTAATTTGAAATACCGCTTCTTGATCCTGGCAGTGGTACATCACTTCTCCTAAAGGACCTATCACCATTGAGTTTCCGCTATGAGCAATATTATTACCATCAAGTCCAACCCGATTCACACCCACTACGAAAGCTTGATTTTCTATGGCCCTTGCAACCAATAAAGTTTTCCATGCATTGCTTCTTTTTTCTGGCCAATTAGCCACGTAAATCAACACATCATATTCGTTATTAGAGGTTTGTCTTGCCCATACAGGAAAGCGCAGGTCATAACATATTTGTAAATTAATTTTCCATCCTTTTACACTTGCAATCAATCTTTTGTTGCCTGCTGTATAATGTTGATCTTCTCCAGCAAATGCAAAAAGATGCCTTTTATCATAATGACCACATTCGCCATTAGGTAACATCCAGATAAGCCTATTATAATATTGACTTCCTTCTTGTATCATCAAGGAGCCAGTAAGTATCACTTTTTGTGACATAGCTATTCTACGCATCCACTCAACACTCGGTCCTTCCATTGTTTCTGCGTGTAATTCGGGCTGCATGCTAAATCCAGTATTGAACATTTCTGGTAGGATGACGATTTCTGTCGGCGCTTCCAGGTTGACTATTTTTTGTTCAAAAAAAGCAAGATTTGCGCCTTTATCTTCCCAATGAAGATGGGACTGAATCAATGTAAGTTTTAGTGTAGACAAGGGAATAAAATTGAATGTCTAATAATAGATACTATATAAAGATAAGATAAATTTATAGACGAGTAGGGTTGTTAGCTTTTATAAAGTGCCTGCACAATTGGCTGATATAATATTGGCTCAAATCCCCTCTGGTGAAGGAATGCATATGTTTTGGCCATACGACTAAGGCCCCTTTCACCTTTTAAGCTGTTCCATTTTTTGGTGGCTAATTGTTTTAAGGTTTTGATATAAGCATCCTCATCAATTGCTTTTAACCCAATTTTAATATTGTAGCTGCTGACCCTTTTTTGTTGTAAAGCGTGTTGAATTTTGACTTTGCCCCACCCCTTAATTCTAAAATGTCCCCCTGCAAATTGTAAGGCAAATCGTTCCTCGTTTAAGAAATTTTCGGCAATGAGGTCCGACATAATTTCTTCGACTTCGTCCATGGTCATACCTAGTTCGTATAGTTTATCCCGCACCTCCTGTTGTGCCCTTTCTTGGTAGGCACAATAGTGTCGTATCCTTTGTATAGCTTGCTCCTTACCAATTCGAACTTTCTTCATAATGTCAATAAGAATTGCTAAAATAGCTTTTTAATCTTAAGATTTTACTTTAGTTTCGTTCTAGTTATTCAAGGGGAAATAGCCACCCTAAAAATCAAAAATTGAAAGCATGAAGTTTATTGTATCTTCTTCTTCTTTATTAAAACACCTTCAACAAATTTCTGGTGTCATTAATACCAATACTGTATTGCCTATTTTGGAAGATTTTTTATTCGAAATAGAAGATAAAAAATTGAACATCGTAGCGACTGATTTAGAAACAGTCATGCGCGTACAAATGGAAGTAGAGAGCAAGGTGAATGGACGTGTATGTATTCCTGCAAAAATCTTAATTGATTCTTTAAAAAACATAGCAGACCAACCTTTGACGTTTAATATTGATAAGAATTATGCAGTAGAAATTACAAGCGATAATGGAAAGTATAAAGTGATGGGTGAAAATCCGGACAACTTTCCAAAAGAGCCTACAGCAGACGATACAACAGGCTTTAATATGACGAGTGGTGGTTTGTTAACAGCAATCAATAAAACATTATTTGCTGTGAGTGGAGACGATCTTCGTCCTGCTATGACTGGCGTTTTCTTTGAACTAACAAAGGAGAGCGTTCAGTTTGTAGCCACAGATGCACACCGATTAGTACGTTATAAAAGAACAGATGTGAAAGCCACTCAAAATGCTTCTTTCATCGTGCCTAAAAAACCACTTAATTTATTAAAAAATGCATTGCCAGATAATGATGATGCCATTACGGTTAGCTTTAATAACAATCACTTATTTGTAGCACATGGGTCTACACAATTAATTTGTCGATTGATTGATGCAAGATTCCCAGACTATAAAGTGGTAATTCCAGCAGACAATCCTTATCGTTTAACAGTGAATAAGCATGACTTTCAAAATGCATTGCGCCGCGTGAATGTATTTAGTAATAAAAGCACCAATCAGGTGGCTTTAAATATTACTGGAAGCGAGTTACAAATGGCTGCACAAGATATTGATTTCAGTTTCGAGGGTAACGAGCGCATGAGTTGTGAATACCAAGGAGAAGATATTCAAATTGCCTTCAACGCGAAGTTTTTGATTGAGATGTTGAATGCAGCAGATACAGATGAGGTGTTTATTGAATTGTCAACACCAAGCAAGGCAGGATTGATCAAGCCTTCAGAACAAGTACCAGGAGAAGACTTGTTGATGCTAGTGATGCCATTAATGTTAAATAGTTAATCCCTATCCTATACAAAGTCTTTAACAAGACTTAAAAACAACCCGGTGAATCTGACAGCAGAACATCGGGTTTTTTATTTACATTTATGCATAAAATAAATTGCAATGATAGAGGCGATAAAAACTTATTTTGAAACTATTCCAAGTTTACACCGAGCACTGATTCTTGCAGGAGGAATCAGCTTTTTTTGGATCATTGAATCGGCGGTACCACTGTTTCAATTTAAGTACAATAAAACAAAGCATGCCGCTTTAAATATATTCTTCACTTTTACGACCATCGCTATCAATTTTGCATTTGCATTAGTGATGGTGAAGGCGAGTGATTATGTAGTAGCCAATGGATGGGGATTATTACAATTTGTAAAAATGCCCTTAATGCTTGAATTAATCATTGGTTTAATGTTATTGGATTTAATTGGTGCCTACCTCGTGCACATGATCGAACATAAAGTAAAGTTTTTATGGAAATTTCATATGGTGCACCATGCAGATGTATACGTAGATACCACTACTGCAAATCGTCATCATCCTGGTGAATCTGTTATTAGAGCTGTCTTTGCTATCATAGGCGTGATTGTTTTGGGTGCTCCAATGTGGTTAGTGATGCTGTATCAAAGTGCAAGTGTTGTTTTATCTCAATTCAATCATTCTAATATTAAAATACCAAAATGGTTTGATCAAACTTTTGGTTTTATATTGGTGTCACCTAATATGCATCGTGTGCATCACCATGTAACAAGACCACAAACAGATGCGAACTATGGAAATATATTTTCATTTTGGGATCGTCTTTTTGGAACCTATGACAGCACAGATATGAAAGACATTGTATACGGATTAGATGTGGTAGACAATTCAAAACATGCAGACATCTCTTATCAATTAAGAATGCCTTTTGATAAAAGCATCAAATCGGATTATTAATTAATTGCTTTTCAAATTCGCAAAAATTAAAATTATCCATGAATAAAGTGGGCGCATTTATACCAGCCAGGTATGCAGCTACAAGGTTTCCAGCAAAGCTGATGCAAATGCTTGGCGATAAAACTGTGATTAGACACACTTATGATAATACCAAGGCAACTGGACTTTTTGACGAAGTGTATGTGGTGACTGATAGTGAAATTATTTTTAATGAAATCGTTTCAAATGGCGGCAAGGCCATTATGAGTAAAAAGACACACGAAAGCGGATCCGATAGAATTGCAGAAGCCATAGAAAACCTAGACATTGATATTGTAGTGAATGTACAAGGTGATGAGCCTTTTGTAAAGCGAGAGCCACTAGAGCGCGTACTTGCTTGTTTTGAAGACTCAACGGTTAAGGTTGCTTCTTTAATGCAGGTATTAAATAATCAAGCATCCATCGAAGATCCTAATTATGTAAAGGTTGCAGTGGATAAAAATTGGAATGCCTTATTTTTTTCACGCAGTGTGATTCCATATCCAAGGTCCACAGAGATGGGAATTACATATTATGAACATGTGGGTGTGTATGCATTTAAAAAACAAGCTTTAATTGATTTCACCAATTGGCCTATGTCACCATTAGAAGCTGCAGAAAAAATTGAATGCTTACGTTACCTAGAAAATGGCGTATCCATTAAAATGGCCGTTACCAATTATATGGGTGTAGAAATTGATACCCCAGAAGACTTAATTAAAGCAGCAGCTTTATTGTAATCAGCGTTTTCAGTATAGTTAATTGTATTTTTTAAAAATCGGTTTAAAATTTTCTAAATCAAATGAACAAAGGAAAATTATTTCAGTCAACTATAGTGGCTGCACTTGCAGGGTTTATATTTGGTTTTGACATGGTAGTTATATCGGGTGCCGACAAGCCTATTCAAGAACTTTGGCAAACTACACCGCTTTTTCATGGATTTTTTATTATGTCTATGGCTTTGTGGGGAACCGTTATTGGCTCTGTATTTGCAGGCGCTCCAACAGAAAAGTATGGCCGTAAAAAAGTGTTGATATGGTTAGGCATTATGTTTATTGCATCTGCTATTGGTTCTGCATTGGCACAAGACCCGTATACTTTTTCTTTCTTTAGATTAATTGGAGGTATTGCTATTGGCGTATCTTCTGTAGCAGCACCTACTTATATTTCTGAAATTTCAAATAAAAACAATAGAGGAAAACTAGTGGGCATGTACCAGTTCAATATTGTCTTTGGTATTTTAATTGCTTATTTATCTAATTATTTTTTAGCAGGTGTTGGTGGTGCAAACGATTGGCGTTGGATGTTGGCCGTTTTATTAATTCCTTCTATTATTTATACCTTAATGACACTCGGCCTACCTGAAAGTCCAAGATGGTTGTTCTCTGTTAAAAATGATGAGGCAGGCGCTAGAGCAAACTTAGCCATTGTGGGGGTAGAAAATATAGATGAAACGATTCAAGAAATAAGCTCTGCCTATGAAGAAGAAAAAGCGCAAGGCGGTATTCAGTTGTTTACAAAACACCATAGCAAAATACTTTCTATTGCTTTTTTTGTTGCATTTTTTAATCAGGCATCGGGTATCAATTTTCTTTTATATTATGCACCTAGAATTTTAGAGGAAGCAGGTTTTGCAAAAAATAATTCTTTATTAAGTTCAATCTCTTTAGGTTTAATGAACTTAGTATTTACGTTTGTTGGTCTTTGGTTAATTGACCGAATTGGTCGTAAGACATTATTAATTATTGGATCGTTTGGATACATTATTAGTTTATCTATGGTAGCCTACGGTTTTATTAATCATAGCGCTCCCGAGTTTATGCTTAGCTTTTTATTGTTATTTATAGCAGCACATGCTATTGGACAAGGTGCTGTTATTTGGGTGTTGATATCAGAAATTTTTCCTACTCAAATAAGAGCTAAGGGTCAGGCCTTTGGCGCTAGTATACATTGGGTTTTTGCTGCACTTATTACTTTAGTTACACCTGTATTTTTAGATAGCGAAAGCGGAATCTTCAAAGACAACCCTTGGCCTATATTTGCTTTCTTTACCGTGATGATGGCATTACAATTAGTTTGGATTTTAACTAAAGTGCCAGAAACAAAAGGCGTATCCTTAGAAGAGTTGCAAAAGAAATTAGCGCAGTAAACTAAAAGCGACTTCAACGGGTCGCTTTTTTATGAATAAGATTGTAACTTTGATACGAGTAAAATAATAATTATGCAGTTTCGTAATTTTAAAATGGTCGATTATGTGGTGTATGGCCGTGGTGCTTTTAATCAAGTAGATGAAATCATTGCCCCACATCGTAAGGGCGATTTTCCAATGATATTTTTTCTAGATCACTTTTTTGAAGGAAAACCTTTGGCAAATAGGGTGCCATTAAGAGGCAAAGACAAAATTGTTTTTGTGGATGTGACGTATGAACCAAAGACAAAACAGGTGGATGCACTTGCAGCTGAATTAAAAGCGGCGTTTGGCGAAGTGAGTGGTATTGTTGGTATTGGCGGTGGATCTACTTTAGATTTAGCCAAAGCAGTGGCCTTGATGATGAAGAATCCGGGTTCTTCTGCAGATTACCAAGGATGGGATTTAGTAAAACAAGCAGGTGTTTATAAAGTGGGTATACCTACCTTAAGTGGAACGGGTGCAGAAGTGAGTCGTACGACAGTGCTTACAGGACCAACACGTAAACTAGGAATGAATTCTGACTTTACTCCATTTGATCAAATTGTATTGGATCCTGAATTAACTAAAGACGCACCTGCGAACCAACGTTTTTACACAGGGATGGATTGTTATATACATTGCATCGAAAGCTTAGAAGGGACCTTCTTAAATGAGTTTAGCAAAAGCTATGGAGAAAAAGCATTAGAACTTTGTAGAAAAGTGTTTGTTGAAAAAAACACCTGGGACGACGAGTGCGACGATCAATTGATGATGGCTTCTTATGCAGGAGGGATGAGTATTGCATATAGCCAAGTGGGTGTGGCGCACGCAGTAAGCTATGGCCTAAGTTATTTATTAGGAACCAAACACGGAATCGGCAACTGTATCGTGATGAATCATTTGGAAGAATATTATCCTGCTGGTGTAAAAGAATTCAAGCACATGGTGGCTAAAAATAATATTGACATTCCAGTAGGTATCTGTGCTAATTTATCAGAGGAACAATTTGATGCAATGATCAATGTCTCTTTAGGTATGAAACCTTTATGGGAGAATGCACTTGGAAAAGATTGGGAGCAAATTATGACGCGTGAAAAATTGAGAGCGCTTTATAACAAACTATAGAAAAATAGAAAGTAAAGAAGTTCGAAAAATTTTAATTTTTTGAACAAAATAATTAGCCAACTATTCTGCCTCAGCGACTACTTCTTTTACTTCAGGAATCATACGCTTCATCATGCCTTCGATACCCGCTTTAAGTGTTACCATACTTGATGGGCAACCGCTGCAAGAACCTTGTAACATTAAATTAACGATGCCGTTGTTATAACTTTTAAACTGTATTGCGCCGCCATCCATTTCAACAGCTGGCTTTACATAGTTTTCTAATAATTCTTTTACGCGTTTTACCACATCATCATCATCAGCAGATACAACATTGGTTGCTTCTTGTTTCATCTTTGCAACTTCATCTTCATTCACTACCACGCCACCTGCTTCTAAATATTCTTTCAAGAATGTTTTGATTGTTGGAATCACATCCTGCCAATCTTCTGTATCAGTTGTTTTTGTCAATGTCACAAAATTGCTAGCAATGAAAACACTTTTGATAAAAGGGAAACTAAATAATTCTTTCGCCAAAGGAGAAGCAGTAGCCAAACTTTCTTCTGCTACATCTAAACTCTTGCCAGGATACAATAGCTTGTTAGCTACAAACTTCATTGTTTCCGGATTGGGTGTCATTTCTGTATAAATGCTCACGATGGTATTGCCTGTTGTAATCATAATCTGTTTTTTTAGATCCGTCACAAAAATAATCAAAATGAATGGCTTGATAGCCCAAGAAAGGCTATAAAGGCTTTATTTTTCCGATATCGAAAGACTAAGAATAGCCAGTTTATTGATCTTTAGATAGAAATATCTAAATAATTTAGCTGTTGATGATCATTAATTTAGCATAGTTCAACATGATCTTTTTCTCTCCATTCAGATCAAAAAGGATATTGGCTATTGGGTTATGCGCTGAGCCTTCAATGGCTTTAATGATCCCAAAACCAAACTTTTGGTGCTCCACTTTCATGCCTTCTTCTAATGCGGTTGGGTCGGCAGCGGTAAAATTGACCGAAGGAATATGATTTTTATTCAAAGTACTTGGAGGCGTGACCGGTAAGTAGCTAGGCTTACTGCTAGCGACACTACTTCCAGAACTTGGCTTGTTATAGCCCGACTTATTTCCGCCATGCATTCTATCGTAGGCGCTGCCCCACCCACTAGATTGGTTTCTTGCCCCACCACCAGCACTTGACTTGTCTAATTTTTCTTCTGGCATTTCCTCAATGAACCTACTTGGATCATTTTGTACCAGTTGACCAAAACGATATCTTGAATTGGCATAGCTTAACCATAAATGTTTTTTTGCACGTGTTACTGCAACATAAAACAGCCTACGCTCTTCCTCTAATTCTTCTCTTGTATTCACACTCATGCCACTTGGAAATAATGTTTCTTCTAGTCCCACTACAAAGACACAATCAAACTCCAAACCTTTTGCGGCGTGCACGGTCATTAATTTTACAGTGTCTTCGTTGCCGGTATCATTGTCTGCATCTGTAATTAAAGTGATTTGTTGTAAATATGATCCTAAACTTTTATCTCCTAATTCCCCATCCTCATTACTAGGGCTCTCTGTCCATTCCTTAATAGAGTTCAATAATTCTTGAACGTTTTCATAACGCGCTAATCCTTCGGTAGACTTGTCGTTGAAAAGTTCCTTAATCATATTTGTACTCTTACCAACTTGCACTGCTACATCGTAGGCGTTGTTTTTTGTTAAGAGATTTTGAAAATATTTTATCATGGTCACAAACTCTTCTATCGCGTTGAGTGTGCCCGCTTTAAAGCCAAATCCTTTTGCTTTTTCTAGTACTTCAAAAAAAGTAATATTTTGCTCACTTGCAATCACCAAACATTTTTCCACTGTTGTTTTTCCTATTCCTCTGACAGGATAGTTGATAATTCTTTTTAATCCTTCCTCGTCCTTTGTATTGGCAATGATGCGTAGATAAGCGATAAAATCTTTGACCTCCTTTCTTTGATAGAAGCTAAGTCCACCATAGATCTTATAAGCAATGCCTGTTCTTCTTAAACTTTCCTCAAAGGATCTTGATTGTGCATTGGTCCTGTATAAAATAGCAAAGTCTTTATTGTAAAAATGATTTCTTAATTTATTTTCTTGGATACTATCAGCAACAAATTTTCCTTCCTCATTGTCGGTCATGGTACGCACCAACTTAATCTTATCTCCTTCTTCGTTATCGGTCCAAAGTTCTTTTGGAATTTGACCTTTATTATTTTTAATCACAAAATTAGCCACTTCGATGATGGACTTACTGCTTCTATAATTTTGTTCAAGCTTAACCAACTTGACATCATCATAATCTTTTTGAAACTGTAAAATGTTTTCTATGGTAGCACCACGAAAGCTATAAATACTTTGTGCATCATCACCCACCACACAAAGATTTTCGTGCACTGCTGCAAGTAATTTTGCAATTTGATATTGCACCGGGTTGGTATCCTGATACTCATCAATTAAAATATATTTAAACTTATGTTGGTACTTATGCAACACTTCTGGAAAGTCGCGTAGTAATTCGTGCATTTTAAAAAGCAAGTCATCAAAATCCATTGCCCCACTTTTAAAACAACGAGCCACATAGCTTGCATAAATTTCTGCAATTTGAGGTCGATTAGATCTCGCATCTTCTTGCTTTAAAAAATTATCCATGGCATACTCACCAGGACCTACCAAAGCATTTTTTGCAGACGAGATACGATTGTGGACGATATTGGGTTTATACAATTTATCATCCAAGCCCATATCATTGATCACCTGCTTTAATACTGACCTAGAATCGTCGGTATCATAGATGGTAAAACTCTGAGGATAACCAATTTTTGCAGCTTCTGCTCTCAATATTCGCGCAAACACACTATGGAATGTGCCTATGTATAAATTGCGCGCTTCGGTATTCCCAAGGGCTTTTTCAACTCTATCCTTCATTTCCGCCGCGGCCTTATTGGTAAATGTAAGCGCTAGTATATTAAAAGAATCCACACCACTATGCATTAAGTGCGCAATACGAGAAGTCAACACTTTTGTTTTTCCACTTCCCGCTCCGGCAATAATCATCAAGGGGCCCTTAAGATGAAGCACGGCCTCTTTTTGTTGTTCATTTAATCCGTTCAAATACGCTTGTTGCATCCTGCGAAGATAGCACACCTTGCTTCATAAAATTGAAAAGGTGGAAAACTAAAAGGGTAAAAAAAATCAGGGCACCTGTTGAAGGGTGCCCTGAAAATTGATTGAGAAAGTTCAATCTTGAAATAGTTCTATCGACTATTTGTTCTCTAATAATTTAAAGAATTGATCTAATTGAGGTAAGATCACGATTCTTGTTCTTCTGTTTTTAGCTCTGTTTTCTGCATTATCATTACCAACTACTGGTGCATATTCACCTCTACCTGCTGCAGTCATACGCTTAGGATCTAAACCATAAGTATCTTGTAAAATACGCACTACAGTTGTTGCACGCTTTACAGATAAGTCCCAGTTGTCTTCTAACACAGAACCATTGTCTAATAATTGTTGAGAATCTGTATGTCCTTCTACCATAAATTCAATCGTTGGCTGTGCTGCTAATACTTTAGCTACTTTACCTAATACAGACTTAGCCTTGTCAGTGATATTAAAGCTTCCGCTTTTGAATAATAATTTATCAGAAATGTCAACATATACGACACCCTTATCCACTTTTACATTTACGTCTTCATCGTTCAAGTCACCTAATACGCCTTTCAAGTTCATTACTAAGTTCATGTTGATTGAATCCTTACGCGCCATTGAACTTTGTAAGCCTTGAATGTAAAGATCTTTTGATCCAATATTTTCTAAAGACTTTTTGATACTTTCTGCTTGAGCACCTGTCACTACAGACATGTCCTTCAATTGACTTAATACCACATTATTGTTTTCCTTTAAGAAGTCAATTTGCTTATTTAAATCAGCCACTTGATTTTCTAAAGCTTTTCTTTCAGCTGCAATTTTATCTGCATCATTTTTTGCTTTTGAAGTTGCATCTTGTGCATCACGATATTTACTTTGAAGGTCAGCATATGCGCCGTTTAATTGACCATATTTAGCTTCTGCTTCTTGTAATTTTTTAGGGCTAACGCAAGAGAAAGCACCTAGGCTAATAAGAGCAAGCGCTAAAAAAATTTTACTTTTCATGTTAAATCTGTTTTTAGTATATGAATAATCAAGTTATTGCTGTGACAAAAATAAGAAACTACGGCATAGGAATAAAACAAATATAAAAAATCACTTCTTTTTAACAAACTATATCGTCCGTGATACCATATTCAGGAACATAGCCCTTAAATTCTTTAAAAAAATTAACAATGGAGCGCAGATCGGAAGATTCGTTATCGCTTGTATAGAAAGGTTCTGCAAAAACCACGCGTCTTTTACCAAAATCAAAGCCTACCATCAAAATTGGCACCCCTGCATTTTTAGCGATATGGTAAAAGCCTGTTCTAAACTTGAGGACCTTTGTTCTTGTTCCTTCTGGGGAAATTGCGATATGAAAGCGCTCGTTTTTACGGTATAAGGCCACCACCTGTTCTACCATATTGTTCTTTTTGCTTCGATCTACGGGATGACCCCCTAAAAGCCTAAAAAACCAACCAGTTATGGGGTTAAAAAGCTCTTTTTTACCCAAAAAATGTACATATTTAAAATGCATCTGCTGACGTACCGCTAAACCAAGGAAAAAATCTACTCCATGGGTATGGGGTCCCGCAATGATCACAGACTGCTTTAATGTATGGGGAAAATTGCCTTCTGTTCTCCAACCCCTTACTGTAAAAAACCACCATGCTAAAAATCGCTGAAACATATAATTAAATTAAAGATGCATTAATAGACCTGCGTTATGAATTGAATGGACTTCTGAAGCTACAATTTTTTCTGTTTTGAATTTTGGAATTGCAGCCGTTTCAATATTTTTTTGGTAGACCTTATCATAATATTTTAATAAAATAGAAAAAGCGGCTTCGACATTATTTTCAACCAAGAAATTGACTGCGGTTTTTGTTTCTAATCCCCCCAGTCTTTTTTGAATTCTTAAAGTAGCTGCTATTAAATCAGCTATTGCAAACCTGCCATAAGCTTCAACAATAAATTGCAAACGAGACGCAAAGGGGATATCAATAAAATAACAAACACTATTACGCATATTTTTAAAAAAACTAATTGGCAACATATTTGTTCCAATTCTTTGGCTTTCGTCTTCAATCCAAAAATATGGATGTTGCGTACTAATATAAAACAATGTCCCTGCTAAATTATTTTCAAATTGTTCTTGACTAGCTTGTTCATTTTGTCCAAGTGCGCCAAATGCAGACCCTTTATGATTCGCCAATCCTTCTAAATCAATGACAGGGATCTTACTTTTTTGTAGTTGTAATAGTATTTCTGTTTTACCCGATCCGGTAAATCCACCCAAGACTTTCATCGAATAATTTTTTTCGAACTGCGCTAAAACCCAATTGCGATAAGCCTTGTAGCCCCCACTAAGTTGTTCTGTTTTAAAACCATACAAGTCTAATAGCCAAGCAACGGCGGCACTTCGCATACCGCCTCTCCAACAGTGTACTAGAATTGTTGGCTTCTTAGCATTTGTTTTTTCGTAATGCGCAACCCATCCTTCCACTTGCTCAATCATGTTTTGCATCTTCGTGCCAAAAAACGGAAGCCCTAATTTTATAGCAGCTTCTCTACTTTCTTGTTTATAGGTCGTTCCAATTGCTGCACGTTCTTCGTCGGTGAAAAGTGGAAGCGAAAATGCATTTGGAATATGAGCATGTGCATATTCTCCAGGACTTCGAACATCAATGATTAAGTAGTCGGATAAATTTTCAAAAACCCCTTCTCCTGTTTTCTGTACACCCATATTACAAATTTACTTGCTTTAAGGTTGCCTCCAATGCTTCTTTTGTAAAGGGTATAAATGGGATGGGTTGGTAATTAAAATCGGCAGCATCTTTTAAGGCTGTTTCAAGACTAAATTCAGTTTGATCATAGGAAATTGCCCAGCCTTTTTCTTGCCATCTTTTGGCTAAGTAGATTTGTTCCGTTTGTCCAGGCGTAGGGACTAAAATCAATGGCTTATTGAGTGGAATCAATTCCATTAAGCTTGTATATCCACCCCTACTTATAATATACTTTGCGTTTTCAATTGCTTTGACCATATCGGCTCCGTCCAAGTGTGGAATGATAGATCCAAATTCAGATACAGCATGGTTATTGGGCTGACCAGCAGTCCCTGCGACGAGCTTAAATGGCTGATGCAGCCCTTTGCCTTCTGTCCACAAGATATCCTGAAAAATGCTTCTTTGGGGCTCTGGTCCTGACAGAATACCTATAAATAAATTGGCTGGTTGCTGTTCATTTACCGGATTGCCAGCATATTCTTTTAACCTAGACAGGCAATTCATATACCAAACTGGCAGGGTTGGTTTCCATATTGGATTTCCTAAAATACCAGAAAGGCTTTGCTCTCCTTGCATGTCGGGCACCCATACCATGGTATAAAATAGCTTAAACCAGGTATACTGAACCCACTGTAAAAAATTTGTTGACCAGCTAAATGGGGTTTGAAGGTTGAGCTGATGTGTTATGAATACAGAAGGCGTTTTTAAGTGAAAAAAACCAAGTCGGTTATCAGAAATGATCAAGTCAAATTGCTGCTGTCGATTTGTTTTATGTAACCACCAAAACTCTCTAAAGATGTTGTACAAAATACGAGGAATCTGTACCAACATTTTTAATGCAAAGCCTGCAGCATTTTTAGAATAACGTATTCCATATCCTTTTAATCTAAGGAAAGTCAATCCAGGGAAGGCTTCTCTTAAAATTATTTCGTGTGCTCCTTCGGTAGCAATCGTTACATGATAGCCAAGTTCAAGCAATGCATTAATGACTGGGATACATCTTGTTGCATGACCAAGTCCCCAATCTAATGGCGCGATGAGTACCTTTTTTTGTTGCATGAATCTTTAAATCTTATTCAAATATACTTGTAAAAAATTGTAGTTTTGTATCCATGTTAAGAAGCCATATATATCTTGCGAGCAATGATGTTTTAAAAAAACAAAAGCAATTGATTTTATTGTTGGAGATACATGCTATGTTGTTTCAAATTGAACAAGTAGAACAGTTTTATCAGAATATCGAAGTGATTGATTTAAACAAAAGAAAAATCATCCAAAAACCGCATTTAGTAAAGCGTGTTTTAAAAGACAATCCAGAGAAGCCCTTTGTCTTTGCTTACCATAAAAATTAGTTGAATTACCCTATCTTTAAGAGGACGATTTCAAAAAATTGTTTTCATTAAAAGAAATGGGCATGTCATTTATCACAAAAGAAAAATCAGTAGCGCTTTATGCCGCCTTGGTTTCCTTTGGAACCTATGTTTTTATATTTGGATTTAGAAAATCGTTTACAGTTTGCAGTTTTGAGGGAATGACTTTTGGTCCCATTGCATTTAAAACAGCGATGGTGATAAGTCAAATGTTGGGTTATTTGATGGCGAAGTTTTATGGCATTAAATTCATCTCTGGTTTAGAAAAAAAGCAACGGTATAAAATAATTTTTTTATTAACGGGCATTGCATGGGCAGCTTGGTTGTTATTCGCAGTAGTGCCCGCGCCTTATAGCATCTTGTTTTTATTCATCAATGGTTTTCCGCTGGGTATGCTATGGGGCGTTGTGTTCTCTTATGTAGAAGGCAGACGCAGCACAGATTTTATAGGTGCTGCACTCGCAGTTAGTTTTATTTTTTCTGCAGGATGGGTAAAGTCTGTCGGCGCTTGGTTGATGCAAGATTTTCATATTACAGAAACCTGGGTACCATTTTGTACTGGATTGGTTTTTGCCCTTCCATTGGTGCTATGTGTGTGGGGCTTAGAGAAAGTACCAGCGCCCACTAAAGAAGATGAAGCTTTGAGAGCAAAAAGAATTCCAATGACAGGGGAAGACCGAAAATTAATTATAAAACAATATTTACCAGGTGTAATTGCTTTTATAGCCATCTATTTATTTGCCACTATTTTTAGAGATATACGAGATAATTTTTCGGCCGACATGTGGAAGGAGATGGGCTATGCAGCTAAGCCATCTACTTTTTCAGAAACAGAAATTCCCATCACCATTTTTATTTTAATCTTAATAGGCGCGGTTGTTGCTGTAAAAAATAGTTTTAAAGCATTCATGATTGCGCATGTGTTTATTCTAATTGGATTTATAGTTGCGGGATTATCCACTTATTTTTTCACCCAAAAATTATTGGATCCATTTTGGTGGATGCTATTAGTGGGACTAGGTTTATACCTGGTGTATATTCCTTTTAACTCTATTTATTTTGACCGATTAATTGCCGCCTACTCCATTAAAGGCAATGCAGGCTTCTTTATCTATGTAGCAGATTCAATTGGCTATGTGGGAAGCGTGACGGTGATGTTGGTAAAAGAAGGCATGACTTTAGAGATAGAATGGACGACCTTCTTTGCTCAGAGTGTAATGATTTTATCTTTTGTAGGACTCTTTATAACCGCTTACGCAATGTATTATTTTGCATCAAAATCAAGGATGACCCCATTGATGCAATAACGCAAGCCTGTTGGAGGAGGACCATCTTCAAATACATGACCTAGGTGTGCCTTGCACTTGCCGCATTGCACTTCGGTTCTTTTCATGCCATGGGTATTATCAGGGGTATAAATGATGGATTGCTTTGTTACGGGCTCATAAAAACTTGGCCAGCCACAACCACTATCAAATTTGGTATCGCTTTTAAAAAGTGGATTACCACATGCCTTACAGTGATAGGTTCCAATGGCCTTAGAAGTTTCAAATGCACTCGTAAATGGACGCTCTGTGCCTTTTTCTCTTGCAACAGCATAGACCTCAGGACTTAAGATTTGCTTCCAAACGCTATCTGGCACAATTACAGCTTCCTTACTTGTTTTAGAATAATAGGTATTTTCTTTTGTAGGCATGGTTTTCGATTTATTGGATTGTTTGATGGTCGCCTGGCCGCAAGCGGTTTGGCTGATCAAAAGGAAAAAACAAATTATTTTGTACATGGCATTGATTTCTATGTAAATTAACAACAAGTATTCATATTATTTGTTGAGTAAATTACAATCTTAGGTTAAAAAAATTTACCCGAGTTTGTTATCTTTGTAACCTATCAACACAATCCCATGTTCAATTTAATCTTATTTGGTCCTCCAGGAAGCGGTAAAGGCACACAAAGTGAGAATATTATCGCTGCCTATGGTTTAGAGCATTTATCAACAGGTAATTTATTGCGTAGCGAGATTGCTGGTCAAACCACATTAGGATTGGAAGCCAAAAGACTAATGGACCAAGGTCAATTGGTGCCAGACGAAGTGGTGATTGGCATGGTTGACAATTTTATGAATGCACATCCAGAGGCAAAAGGATTTTTATTTGATGGCTTTCCAAGAACAACCGCTCAGTGTGTTGCACTAGATGCCTTATTGAAAAATAAATCAAACGAAATTAATGTCGTACTTGCTTTAGAAGTAAGTGAAGAAGAGTTGGTGAAAAGATTATTAGGAAGAGGTTTGACATCAGGCAGATCTGACGATACTAACGAAAGTATTATCCGTGCAAGAATTCAAGAATACAATGATAAGACCACTGCTGTTGCAACTTACTACGCACAATTTAATAAAGTGGTTTCAGTGAAAGGCGAAGGAACAGTAGAATCTATCTACGCAGATTTAAAAGCAGAGATTGACACAAGAATCAATTAATAAAAACTAAGTATATAAAAAAGGATCAACAACTGTTGATCCTTTTTTGTGTCAAATATGTTTATGATTAAATATTCAATCCGCCACAGGCGCTAATTACCTGACCAGTTACATAACTACTCATGTCGCTTGCTAAAAATAAAGTGGTGTTGGCAATTTCATCTGCCTTGCCAAAACGACCCAAAGGAATTTTATCTAAAAAAGCTTTTCCTGCTTCACCTTCATTTAAATAATGCGTCATGTCGGTTTCTATAAATCCTGGCGCTATTGCATTACAACGAATATTACGA
>Ga0207937_1000134_pt1 | contig 24727 bp, 23 predicted proteins | sample LakMenEpi04Sep11_FD_150668 | JGI IMG/M metagenome (GOLD analysis project Ga0207937, IMG submission 150668) | Freshwater microbial communities from Lake Mendota, WI - 04SEP2011 deep hole epilimnion (SPAdes) | ecosystem: Environmental > Aquatic > Freshwater > Lentic | place: Lake Mendota, Madison...
GTCCACGCCAGCCGATTCACGATGGAAAAAACCACTCCCCGTCATAGCCTCGATCATGGCTGGCAGATCATCACAACGTACTAAAACATCTACGTCTTTGGTAGTTCGCAACGCTCCTTCGTCCACCTGAGCAACCCAAGCTCGAACAGCATGTCCGCCGACAATAGCATAGGGGATCTTTGCATTCTCAAGAATCTGTACGGTTTTCCGAAGCCGCTCATTGACCTTTTCCACAGCACGCTCCATTCTCTCCCAAAGAGCCTCACCTGTGATTTTGAACTCAACCATATCGAACTCCTCGCGATTGCATTCGTTGATTCTAGTTGACGAGGATCGAGACAACAATGAGAACGATCCACGGAAATCCTAGAACCCGCTTCACTGATTACCGCGAGTTAGGCTACTTTTTCTTGCGAGGATCCGGCCCTTGATCTCGTAATCCGCTTTGGTGGTTCGGATACGGCTACCAAACACGTTACCAAGCCTGGGTCAAAAGCAAACAGAAATAGAATTGTGGCCCTTATCCAATTCGATTTCGCAGATGCGCGATAGCCCTTCGATTAATCCAAACGCAATTTGATACGCAGGACGATGCTCAATCCTCAATGCTTCATCGAAATCACTCTCGGCTAGCATCGTCGGATTCTTGAGAGGTTGCCATCGCAATAAGAACTTCGGCGTCAATCAACCTGCTAATCGGTGCGACAGACCCATCAACGAAGCAACAGGGCAAGACCTCGGGGTGCGACGAGAATGGCTCACCCGACACATTGGAAACATTCATGACTCCTTTACTTTGCTTATGGATAGAACCCGCTCGAAAACCCGTCCACGAAAGCACGTAGGACTTGTACGATCCTAACGTCGTAGAGTACATCCTGTGCTGTGGATTAGGGTCGATCCAATACGTAAAGGAGTGGAGCCCGAGTTCTTCCGGGGCTCCTCTTCTTCCAGGAGAAAACAAATTGTCTCCACGACTCTCCCAGAAAAGAAGTGTATGCGTGGTTCCGTCTCGCACTTCGTGAACTCGAAACTCTTTGACGATATCTCCAACTCTAACTCGCACAGTTCCTGGCAAGAGCTTTTGCCCTACAAAACAGCCATCATTTCCAACGTAATCGCACGCAACTCCGTCTAAGCCAACAATTTCAGGTCCTGAGAAAAAACCGGAAAGGAGGCTTAGAGACATTGAGACCTCCGAGCTGGGGCATTTAAGGATCGCGGGCCTCCTTGGCAGCAAATGTCGGTTCGGAATCGAATTGGACGGTGATGTCGTATCAAACTGAGCGTGGAACTCGCCATGATCAAGAAAAGGAAGTAGGTTAACAAACACCCCCGAATCAGTTCGGTATGCTCTCGATGCAGGATGGGCATTCATCCGGCCACCTGGAAGATGTCGGGTCGCAGATTCCATTGACATCGACGCTAACGCGAGATTCCTCAGATTGTTCATGCATTGCACACGTCGAGCAGACTCGCGAGCTTGATGAACAGCCGGCAGCAGCAAGGCAACTAGTAGACCGATAATGGAGATCGTTAGCAAAACATCGAAGAGACTGAATCCGCGCGTCTTCCGTTTCATGAGTTTATTATTCCCCCTTCGAAATCAAAGCATATTTCATTCGATTCCCGACCTCGCCATGTAAGGACACAACTCACGATTCCAATCGCCGAAAGGATTGCTGTTCGACCGATGGTCACCCATGTTATCGGGTCTTCGTTGTTATTTGAAAAACATCCGCAAGAGATATTCAGTCCTCGCAAGTGAGCCTGCAATTGGAAGCAGGTAAATGCCAACAACAATGCAGTGGCTCCGAGGAAGCAAAACGGGCGAAGGCCTGGGAAGAAAAGAATCGCGACCCCAATCACTAGCTGCATACTAGGCAAAAAACTGGCGACTACAACCCCAATCGTTTCTGATACCACGTCATACGAGTATGTGTGAGAAAGAAAACTATAGGGATTGCTCAAATGAACATTCGCTGAATACAAAAAGACGAAACCGAAAAGCAGCGATGCAACGAACAAAAATGCAGCCCGCGATCGACTACTTTCCTTCTCTCGAATGCCATCCATTCAAACCCTCCGCATACACAAAGACGGGAATCGCTGCTCGTTTGGAAATAAGGTTTCCCATGCTGTCAGCCCAGCCACAACGGATGCCCTGACAATAGGTTATAACACGCTTACTCCGATTTTTTTGTAATTCTGCCATTGCGTTCTGCAAACTGATTTCGCTGCTGCTGATCGGGATATTGATTGCTCTAGGAATGCTACCACTTTGGAACATGTCGGCTGGCCTGGTGTCAATCAAAACGACTTGTTCGCTTTCCAAAAGATTCATCAGTTCTTCATGACTAATTTCGGGAAGTTTGATGCGGAAATGAGCCGACGACACAAGGCGAACCGCATTGCGATTCCAAATGAATCCAGAAGGGAGCGCAAGAGTTACACAGCTGAGACATAGACCTACTATCGGTACCTGCCATCCCTTTGGACACCATCTACGAATCAACAATAGGCCGCAAAATGCGGTTGCCCCCAGAGCAATGTTACTAAGGTTGAATGGTAAAGATACGACTCCATTCTTCTCTCGCGAAACGTCGATCGCAATTCCGTCCCAGATGGAAAGCAATGTTGCTTTTGAGAGCCTGCCTTTCCCCACGGGAGGATCAAAGATCTTTGCCTGACCGTTCTCGTCGAATCCAAGGAACAACGACCAATGATAGTATCCCTTGCTCCCAGGAGATCGGACGTGCAAGATCATTGGACAATTCGCGATCATCAAATCCTCTACCGCCAGCCCGCTTCGAGCTTTCGCGTACATCCCGTTCGCCCGACTCGCGTTGACGAGATCACCAATACTGCTCCCATCGCGACCAGTAAGGTAATCCTCTCGGACCAAGTCTTCCATCCGAAGCTCCAAACCAATCGACTTCGCGGCAACAAAGACGCAGTAGAGACCGCAATAGCTTGTCGGAGTCTTCGAATGAATAAATTCCGTCGTGGATAGATTCTGCCGCGATTCATCTGCAGCATGTGTCGAGCAATGAATCAAACATAACAGAAATAGAATCAAGACCCTTTTTGTGCCCATCTCAGATATCCAATCAAGCCAAAGACGACAAGAAAAAATAGTACGATCGCGAAATAGTAGAAAGAAGGGCTTCCGTTAGAGAATTGTGCTTCGTCCACACGTTCGACGTCACGATCGAGAGCGACTTTTTGCTTTCCTCCATCCAAGACGGTTGTTATCTCTGAGCTAGAAATGATTTGCTTGGTGTTTGGGACTTTTGCAAGAAAAGCATTGATGAAGCTTCTAGCCGCTCTGACATCGGCATACTCTGTTACTTGGATTTCGATCTCAGTTTTCCGAGATCTGTTTTCAGGATCGGTTTCAACAATGGTCCCCACGCAGCGGAACGGCTCATGCTCGCCAAATACTCGTTCGGGAGTAAACGAGTACTCCTCTACCGTAGATTTCAAACCATTTGGAATTCCCGGCATCGAGATCTTCGACAAGGGTACCCACCCTGGAGAATGCAGATCGGATCCCGACTTTCTCAGAACAATCTTCTCGATTCCGTTCGTTCCGAGAATCTCCAGCGATCCCAATTCGTTCGTTCCCCGATAGTTTACACCTCGTAGCGCATCCAAAAACACGTCTTTAGAGACTCCAACACGGTGCCATGAAAGATATACGGGCAACGAAATCGGCATGTTCGACATAAATTCAGTGGCTTGGTATCGCGAATCAAAAGTATCATCCAGCTTTAGGTTACGTTGCTGAAGTAAGTGCCGTACGGACCATTTTCCTTCTAACTTCAATGCTTCATCAACTCGTCTCTTGTCGAGCCGTATTGATATTCCGACGCTGTTACCTTTGTTTGCGAGAATGTACTCTTCTTTCGAGTCATCGTAGGTTCCCGTCAGACAGCAATCTCGATCACATGCAAAGACAAAATTCATCAGCCTCGACTCACGTTTACCGTCAAAATCTTGGAACACAGTCTTGCTGGATCCACGAAGAAATCCTTCCTGTGCGATTAACTCCGTCGGTGATTTGATTGTCAAGATGCTCATCATTCCAGCAATTGATACTAGAAGACGACGAACTGTTGCACGATGTTTGAAATGAAAAGCAGTCATATCTCTGAAAAACGCAAGCATATGAATTCGCAATCCGCCGGCTTGGACGTACAAACCGGACTCGTTTTCTAGAATTGAATGATCGAGACCTAAGGCATCTTCTAAACATCGATTACTCTCTTGCGAGGGGGCAGCCGTGAAGATACCTGTCAAGATAGCACAACCTTCCATTCGACATGGGGAGATACGCTACAATGTTATGGTATCTCTTCTTCTACGAATTTATGGTCGCAAGCTTGGTCGGGCTCCCGGGCCGCGCCGGTACAACCCATGCCAGGGTATTCGGAACTGCAATTTACTACTTTATCGCCTTCTAAGTAGAGAATCAGTGCCTTATTCGTTGTTGTCTGAGTCGTTGGGATCGATCCACACGTAGTGGGACCAGAGCATTCATGATCTAAATGCCCACGGTTGCATACCTCCAAGATTTCGGGGCCAACTGCTCCACCAAAAATACCTCCAGACGCGATTAGTCTCGGTGACAAGAGCGCCAAGCAAGCAATTGCAATTTGGGCTAAGTTGTGAATCTTCATTCTTCGAATCCTCATCTGTAGAATTACTCGAACTTACCGACTCCCGAATCTTAGTGATTTGGAAAAAAGCTGGTCAAGCCATCGAGACCGCTGTTGTATCAAAGCAAAGTCGGCTTCAACTTGCCATTCGGATGGTGTAGCACATTAGATTTGCAGCCGTAAACCTTTTAGCTGAAAGCACTTCTGCACGCCAGATAGTCTTTTTTTTTTTTTTTTGAACCGAATTGCATGGGTGGCTACGATGCTAGAATTGGAATGAATTAACTTGGCTAACGAGTAAATAAACACGCCCCCTTCAACGCCCTACGCCTATCAATAGTTTCCATGAGAACGCCCTCCGATGCCTATCTGCGGCTGTTGAGTCCTCTCCTACATCCTTGTCGAATTCACTCCGTTGAATTCGTCGATGGAGATCATTGGCTCATCAAAGCGATAGATGACAAAAGGCAATCTGTTCTTTGCAATGTCTGCAAGAGACCAGGAGTACGATTCGATCATAATTGGCGCAAGGTTCGACACCTGAACTTTGCATCAAAGCAAGTGTTCATTTTGCTGGAACTGCCAAGAGTTCAGTGCATGGATCACGGTGTTAGAAATGCCCACCAACTCATCGCGCACAATTGCTCGAAGTATAGCCCTGCATTTCAAGAGTACATTCACCGTGAGTACTTTTCTGGCCAACCGATTGTCGAACTAGCACAAAAGTTGATGGTACCCAAAACGACCATTATCCGAATTGTTCAAAACTTGACGACGCGAAAACTTGAAGAAAGCTCCGAAACGAAAGACGCGAAGAATTCAGCGCCACATCGTCTTCTACGGCCATAGTCAATGCGAATACGAGCCGACTTACTTAGGTGCTGGAAAACGCCTCCAAGTCATGCCGTTTGCCCTGAAAATGATAGAAGATTTTGGTTTATGCTAAACTGTGCTGCTGTAGTGGGCTGTTCAACTGATCGAACTCGACAACTCCATTGACACTGAAAAGGTTCTACCATGATCCGACTCTCGGCAATCGTTTTTTCTTCGATCAGTTGGCTGTTTTTGCCTCAGTGCAATTTGCTGGCCGCAGATCTATCGAAGAAGCCTGACAGTTGGTTTCTCAGCGAGGAAGGTCGTCAAACGATGGAGCATCTTCTCTCCTGGCAATCCGATCATGGTGATTGGCCCAAGAATACGGATACTACGACCGGAGCTTACACTGGCGATCGACAAAAACTCCAAGGTACGTTTGACAACGGGGCGACCACCGGCGAGTTGCGAGCTTTGGCACGTGCTTTCACGTTGACAGGGGACGCTCGCTATGAAAAGGCATTCCTCAAGGGATTCGATCATATCCTAGAGGCACAATACGCGAACGGTGGTTGGCCGCAATACTTCCCTCTCCGAAAAGGATACTACACGCACATTACCTTCAACGACAATTGCATGGTACGACTCCTAGAGTTTCTTCAAAGCTCCACCACGGCCAAAGAGTTTTCTTTCCTCGATGCCAATCGCCGCGACAAGGCAACGAAAGCGATCGAACGGGGTATCGATTGTATTCTAAAGTGCCAAGTGGTCGTGAACGGAACGCCAACGGTTTGGTGCGCGCAGCACGATGCGGTCACACTGGCTCCTGCCAAGGCACGAAGCTATGAACTTGCCTCCCTCAGTGGTTCAGAGAGCGCAGGCATCTTGAAGTTTTTGATGGGTCTGTCAAATCCTTCACCCGAAGTCATTCGAGCCGTCAAAGCCGGAGTCGCTTGGTTCGAGTCAGCAAAAATCGAAGGTGCCAGAATTGAGAAAGTAAATGGCGACCGAAAAGTAACCAAGGACGAATCCGCTCCGCCTGTATGGGCGCGATTCTACGAGCTAGAAACGAACCGGCCTTTCTTTTGCGATCGGGATGGTGTGCCCAAGTACAATCTCGAAGAGATCGGCAGCGAACGTAGAAATGGTTATGCATGGTATGGAAACTGGGGCGATAGCTTGGCTAATGCTTATGCAAAGTGGCCTCATCGTTAATTCTTCGAGTCAGCTCCATTCGGAAGAAGTTCCATCCATGCTTACACCGATCCAAAAATCGATATGCGTCGCCATCATTGCCGTCTGGATTTCGAGTTCCGTACTGATGAACATTTGTATTAGCGCAACGCTGGACGATGGAGCACTTGCTGGGCACCTCCACAGGTGTGATTGAAGGTGACAAACTGCGATTTCGATTCTCTCCTCGCGATGCCAAGTTGTGGTCGTATGAAATCAAAAGCGATCATCCCAAACTCCATGGACTAGCGGGTTCATTTCAGGCAGTTCCACCTTCAGAAGACCGCACAAAAACGACTTCCGAAGCGCATCCCAACTGGTGGATCGACGATCCCCATCCTTCAGCCGCCGAAGGTGTGCACCCAGGTGCAAAGAGTGTCAATCAGTGGAAAGAGGAGTTTCTTTCAGATTTTGAAAAGCGGATGGATCGTTGCGATCCACTGCAATTTTCCCGTCCTCGAACGATATTGAGTTATGATGATTCTGTAGTTTGAATGCTTACCTATTTCGGAGTCGCAAAGCGATGGTTTGGATCACTCGAGCGATTGGCTCGGCATTATTCACGGTTGTGTTTCTGACGCCCGCTCTCCTGGCACAAGAAAAACCGACCACCCTCCTCAACGCGCCGAACGTTACGATATCGACGGCGACTCCCGAAGACATACAACAACGCATTCACAAACTCGATCTCTATATCGAAGCTGCGTGCAAACAATGGAATTTGCCGGGCGCATCCGTCGCAGTCGTTCACAAAGATCAAGTGCTTCTCAGCAAAGGATATGGAGTCCGCGAAGCGGGCGGCAACGTGAGCGTCGATGGAGATACACTCTTCGCCATCGCATCCAACTCCAAAGCGTTCACGTCGGCGGCACTTGCGATTCTGGTCGACGAAAAAAAACTTCGTTGGGATGATCGTGTTCAGCAACACTTGCCGTGGTTTGAACTTTACGATGAGTACGTTAGCCGCGAGATGCGAATATCCGATCTACTCTGCCATCGAAGCGGCCTGGGCACCTTTAGTGGCGATCTCCTTTGGTACGGAACTCCGTTCACCGCCGAAGAAATCGTTCAACGCTGTAAGCACTTGAAGCCAGTCGGTAACTTTCGGTCGCATTTCGGTTATTCCAATGTCATGTTTCTTGCAGCGGGTCTCGTCATTGAAAAGGTAAGTGGCAAGCTCTGGAGCGAATTCATCCACGAACGCATTCTCGCCCCAAACGAAATGACTCGCTCGATTACCTCCGTACGCGATCTCATCACCAAAGATAATTTTGCGACTCCCCACAAAACACTCCCCGAGAGATCGGAACCTATCGCATGGGTGAATTGGGACACGATGGCGGCAGCAGGAGGAATCATTTCCAGTGCGAATGACATGTCCAAGTGGATGCGATTGCAGTTAAAACGAGGCAACGGTCCAAACTCGCGAATCTTCTCCGAAGCAAGTTCGGATGAGATGTGGCAAGCGCACACGCCAATTCGCATTTCTCCATCGGCATCGAAGCGTATTCCATTAACCCATTTTCGTTCCTACGGACTGGGTTGGGGATTATCGGACTATGCGGGCAAAAAGCTAGTGTCGCACGGCGGTGGTTACGATGGCATGTACTCGCATCAGATACTGATCCCAGAAGAAGAGTTTGGCGTGATCGTCTTGACCAACAGCATGACCTCCCTTCCTGATTCGGTAGCCAATCGTGCGGTCGACGTAGCACTCGGGTTACCCGAACGCGACTGGAGCAGCGAAAACCTTACCAAATACGAGGATGGTCGCAAGGAGTTTCGCAAGCAGATCGAGGAGGCGATCAAGGTTCGAGCTGAAGGTACCAAACCAAGTCATCCACTGGAGTCGTACACAGGAAATTTTCAATGCCCGCTTTTTGGTCCAGCGTCGGTTGCATTGGAGGATGGCAAGCTGCTACTTCGACTAACGTCAAACCCCGACATGATCGCCGACCTTGAGCACCAACATTACGATTCCTTCGTGATTCGATGGCGCAACAAATTTGCATGGTTCGACGAAGGCAGCATTCTCTTCGTCGCCAACTCCCGTGGCGAATTCGATCAACTCAAGCTGGACGTTCCCAACGAAGATTTATGGTTCTACGAATTGGATTTTCGACGAGCGAAGTGAGGGCGCATCCATTGCGTAGGAGAGTTGGGCTTTGATGAGCTTGAAGACGTGATTGGTTGTAATAAGAGGATCGGCGGAGCGATACACGACATTGGATGCGCTTTAGCGTTTCTTGTCGATGGAGTCCACCATTTTTTCGATGGGTTCAAGTACATAGGCGCCATAATCCAATTTGAGAATATACTCGCGAGCGGTCGAACCTTTCTCGAACGCACCAACAAGTTGAAGATATTCAGCAAGCTGGTCTTCACTCAGCACCGAGAGTATTTTCGCTTTCTCCGTTGCATAGTTCAGTCCAAAATCAATTTGCTTTGGAAGCCCCTTGGAAAGGTCGATGCCCTCGATGACTTTTGCGGAAATCGCTGCCCTCGAAAGGACCATCGACTTCATTCTTTTCGCTTGAGAATCGCTAAACCCCAGTCGGTGCTTCGCCAAGGGATGGGATAAGAAGGGTGCGCGCGCAGCGATAGGCGCGAGCAGAATATCCAATTCCATTGGATCCAATTCAGACCTTAACGATTCTGCCAACTTTTCTTCGGCCAAAACTTCGGCTTCGAGATATTCGCGAAACAACTTCTCTTTGACTTCCTCCTGCATCCCTTTTTCGTTCGCAGAAATTGCACGCAGAACTGCATGATTCGAACGATGCGTTTTGGATCTCTCCGTTATGATCTTTTCAACTTCCTTCAACGTGTCCGGCTTTAGTCCTACGTTTAGCTTCTCCAATTCCTGCATTGCGTTCCCATGCATTAAGAATACGGACAACTGAAGTTGCAATTGCTTTCCTCGAGCATGTAGCGGCAGTTCTTTATTCGCCCAGGGCGGAGCATAGATTTGAACAAATGCAATACCCGCGAACAGAATCCAGAACTTCAAAAACATTGCGGCACTTTCTACTTGTTACGAGTATTCAATACAGGTCACATCAATCGTAGTTCAAAATATCCAACCCAGAAAAAGTGGTAGTCCTTTTGCTCTCGATCCATCCGTGAAAGCTTGGTGTGAAGAGAATAGAGAGATACCGATCTCCATTTGCTCCAGATCATGCATGTGGCGGCACGTTTCCTGTATCCTGGCGGATCGCACCAAGCCTTGTTGGCTGAAAGAGCTCATCGAACCACTGGGCGTGGGTCATAGTCGCTGCTCCGAGTCTCTCAATGAGACGAAGGGGTACATTCATCAATCTACGGGGGTAGAAGTATCCAGTTTACCAAACCGAAATAGTCAGGAGCTTGCCCATGCTACGATTCCACTGGTTTTTCATGGCACAAGTTGGATCTGCATAATTGTCTACCAATGTCTACCAAAGAATACGCTCGCGAAAGGATCGGCGGAGCGATCCACGACTTTCCGCTACGAGGATTAGAAATCCTCTGAATGAAGAGAGAATTAGATGCTCGATTTCGGCTACAATGCTTTGCGGAGGTTGAGCAGTGGTTGAGTTTACGATTGTCGGGGATGAACTATGGGCCCGAATGGAGCGAGCTGTGGAAAAAGTCAACGAGCGTCTGCGCAAGACAGTTCGGATACTTGAAGACGCAAACGTTCCTTACGCGGTCATCGGCGGGCATGCGGTGCGTGCTTGGGTTGCCCAGGTCGACGAAGCTGCGTTACGCACAACTCGCGATGTAAATATTCTCGTTCGCCCAAGCGATTTCCCTGCATTGATGGATGCGATGGTTGCTGCTGGTTTTCATCACCGCAATACTTCTGGACTAGACATGTTTTTGGAGCAGCCTGATGCTTCGGCTCGCGATGCTGTTCACGTTGTACTGGTCGGCAAGGTAGAACGGATTGGAGACGAACCAAATCCAGACATCGAGCCATGGGTTCGTGCGAATGACTTTCGAGCAATTGCACTCGAAACGCTAGTGCGAATGAAATTGAATGCGTTCCGAGATAAAGACCGAGTCCATCTACGAGATATGATTTCGCTCGGACTGGTTGATTCGTCGTGGCCTGCGCGATATCCAGAACCATTTCGAAAACGACTTCAGGATCTGCTAAACGATCCTGATGGATGAGAATTCCAACTGCCTATCGGACCTGAGGATCGGCGGAGCGATCCACGACATTCCAAAACCTCTGCATTCTAATTTTGCTCAGATTTTGTTGACGCTTGGAGGTACGGATCTTACGATGCGTGTCTTGCTGGTTTCGTTGATTCGCTTCTATTGGCTGACTGACCTTCATGATAACACGACGAGGATTTCTTTCTCACTCAGCGGCGATGACCACATTGGCGTTGGCTCCGCTAAACGCCCAGGAAAAATCACCTGCTAGCAAGACGCAAAGCCGTGTCATGTCGGGATCGAGTGTAGCAGCAACAGTCCATCCGCTAGCATCTCAAGCGGCAGTGTCGATGATGGCTCAGGGTGGCAACGCGATTGATGCCGCAATTGCCGCATCGGTCTACCTGAGCGTCGTCGATGGTCACAACTCGGGGCTCGGCGGCGGTTGCTTGATGCTCATTCGACGCAGCGATGGTTCTCTGCATGCGATTGATGGCCGGGAAAAGGCCCCTGCATCTGCTTCCAAAGATATATTCCTCAAGAATGGTGTCGCCGACGTAAAGCTTAGCCAAGATGGGCCGTTGGCATGCGGAGTTCCAGGCTTGATCGCAGCCCTTCATTCGGCTCATTCGCGATTTGGAAAGTTACCTTGGGGCGATCTGTTTGTTCCTGCCATTCGCGCGGCCCATGATGGTTGCAAAGTCAGTCGATCCAATCACAACACCATCAAAGCAGAACAAGAAGTCATCAAACGGTTCCCTGCCTCGGCCAAGGTTCTATTGAAGTCCGATGGCAGCCTCTTCGAGATAGGAGAGACTCTCATTCAACGCGACCTCGCGAAGACGCTGGAGTCGATCGCCAAGAATGGTCGCGATTGGTTCTACCAAGGGGAATTCGCCGAGCAGTGCTCCGAGCATCTTCGCGAACAAGGAGGCATGCTCACGCTAAACGATTTCAAGAACTATGAAGCCAAGGACCGACCACCCGTTCGAACCAACTATCGAGGTTTTCAAGTCGTCGGGTTCCCAACTCCTAGTTCTGGCGGAATTCACATCCAACAGATGCTGCAGATCCTATCTCGATTTCCATTAAAGCAGCTCTACGAGCAAGGAGATGCAGTGAACTACTATCATGTGCTTGGAGAAGCTATGAAGCTTGCGTTTGCAGATCGTGCTCATTATCTCGGTGATAGCGACTTTGTCGAAGTCCCATCCTTCCTGACGTCGATGGAGTACACCGATGCACTGGCGAAACGAATCGATATGGAGAAATCGACGCGAGTCCCTGGCCATAGTGATTCAAAGAGCAAAGCGATCGACGACGGCAAGAAACACACGACACACATGACCACAGCCGATCGCGATGGCAACTGGGTAGCACTGACCGCCACCGTGAATACGAGTTGGGGCAACAAGATGATCGTGCCTGGCACGGGCGTCGTACTGAATGACGAGATGGATGACTTCAGCATCTCGCCAGGAGTCCCCAACGCCTTTGGGCTCATCGGTTCGCGAGCCAATGCAATTGAACCAGGCAAACGACCATTGTCCAGCATGAGCCCGACGATCGTACTCGATGCAATGAATGAACCGAGCTTGACGTGCGGGGCGGCTGGCGGTCCACGGATCATCAATGCGACGTTGCAAACGCTTCTACGATGCATGGACCTCGGGACGTCGATGGGAGATGCGATTGCAGCATCACGCATCCATCACCAATGGCAACCGGATTTGCTATATTGTGAATCCAGTTTGGGTGGACCGTACTCCCGAGAGGGCGGCAGCAATAATCGCATCGTTGAGATCCTGAAGGCCAAAGGGCACGATGTGAAGATGTTTGGTAACATTGCGATAGCGCAGGGAATTGAACGGGCGAAGAAAGAGTCAGGCGATGGTGTTGCATTGATAGCCGCATGCGACCCGCGAGGCGACGGGATGGCGGCTGTTATCTAGTGTGTATTGAGATGCCGGTTATTTACTTCAAGCGATATCGCATGCAGTTTGACTTCATCGAACGCGAAATACCAAACGAGAAGCGGTCCAGTCGGCTGGAGTATCTCGACTGGGATGAGCGACTGGTCGTTCAACACGGATTGGCCAAATGGGAAAGCTTCCGTCGCGAGATGGATGTCAGCGTCTTTCCCTGTCTTGGAAACAAGGAAGGTTGCAAGAAGCTCATGCGAGACCTTGCCAACCGAGACAATTTCGTACCCGAAGCGACGTGGTTGGCTCTCGATCGTGAACCGGGTGCTCGTACCGGACGAGCGATTGGCACCATCCAAGGCCTGCGAACGAACGCGCTCGTGGGTTCGATTCAAAACATCGGTGTCATCCCCGATTTTCGAGGGAAAGGTGTTGGCCGTGAACTCATTCGGCATGCGCTCGTCGGATTCCGAGATGTCGGTTGCCGCTATGTAAACCTCGAAGTCACCATTCATAACCTTGGTGCCATTCGACTTTACGAGTCGATCGGCTTCCGGCATCTAGAAACCGTCTTCAAAGTCGGCAACGTCCCTTTTTCCTAAGGGATAAGCCAATTAAAGAAACGCACGCTCCGCTTTTGTTGGTAATTTGTGGGACGCAGATCGCCGATTGGCGAACAGTACTTCAGCTTGGTGGGTTTTATGGGTAAAACATGGATTCACGGTATTCCCGTTTGGAATTCTGTTATCCCATTTTGAGCGTCATTTTCCATGAAGATCGTCTGCAACCGAGACAAATTCCAGCATGCCTTCCAGATTGCGGCTGCCGTCGCACCAGCACGCAGCCCAAAAGAAGTGCTCACCAACGTCAAAATGGAAGCCCGTGACGGCAAAGTCACCCTCATGGCCACGGATATGGATGCAGGCATCCGGTTGGAGCTCGATGATTTGCAAGTCCTGACGCCCGGCACCGCGCTGTTGCCTGTTCAAAAGGTCGGGAACATTCTTCGCGAATGCAACGATGACACACTGACCATCGAACTGACGGAGAACTCGCTGGATTTGCTAGGTGCCAATTCGGAGTTTCATCTACCGCGCGGCAATCCCGACGAGTTTCCAAGCGTGGTTTCCTTTAACGAGAATGCATACTTTGAAGTCAACGCACGACTGTTTAAAGAATTGGTAAAGCGAACCGTCTTCGCGACAGACGTCGAAAGTACACGTTACCAACTCGGAGGTGTGCTTTTCGAAATGGACGACGAGTCCATCACCACAGTGGCCACCGATGGACGACGGCTAGCCTGCATGGCAGGAAAAGGGGCCAGCATCGGCGGATTCAAGAACTCGGGCATGTCCACCATCGTGCCGACGAAAACACTCCAACTGATGGAACGCTCCATCGTCGATAGCGATGACATCGTATGTATTGCAGCTCGCAGCAACGACATCCTGATCCGAACAAGTCGCTGCACCATCTACTCACGACTCGTCGAAGGTCGTTATCCCAACTGGCGACAAGTCATGCCTAGCCGCGAAGGGCGCACTAAGATCGATGGACTCGTCGGCCCATTCTTTTCTGCCATTCGCCAAGCGTCCATCGTCGCGGATGCCGAGAGTCGCGGCGTGGAGTTCACGTTCGGCAATGGCTCTCTCGTTGTCGCCGCCCGAACTGCGGATGTAGGACAATCTCGTATCGAGATCCCAATCGAATACACTGGCGAGATGGTCAAGATCACGATGGATTACCGCTACGTGATGGATTTCTTCAAAGTTCTAGACCTCGACAAGTCGTTCTCCATCGAAGTCAAAAGCAATGCGGAACCGGCAATGTTCACGACCGAAGACGGCTACACGTATGTCGTCATGCCTATGGCACGCCAATAATTCGCCGCTCATTACTTTGTTCGCACATAACAGTCTCTCGCCAACAGTCGCTCGCCTGAAAAAGGAACCAATTCGAATGAGCATTTCCGCGTTCATGGAAAAGCACTATCGCCACTTCAATGCACGCGAAACTCTCGCAGCTGCCAAGGGCTATCGCAAATTCGTGGACAACGGAGGTGCCATGATGGTTTCACTCGCTGGAGCGATGAGCACAGCAGAGCTTGGTGTGTCGCTCGCCGAGATGATCCGCGAAGGAAAAGTCCATGCCATCTCGTGCACAGCAGCCAATTTGGAAGAGGACCTCTTCAACCTTTTCGCTCACAACGAATACAAAGTGATCGAGAACTGGCGTGCTCTGAGCGTTCAGGACGAAGTCGATCTACTCGAGTCTGGCTACAACCGTGTCACGGATACGTGTATCCCGGAATCGGTGATGATGCATATGCAATCCAGGCTCGTCAAGTATTGGAAAGAGGCAGCCGACAAAGAAGAAAGCTATTTTCCGTTCGAGTATATGTTCAAGATCCTCGACGAACCGGATCTCAAACAACATTACCAAATTCCTGTCGAACATTCCTGGATGATCGCTGCCAAGGAAGCTGGAATACCCGTGTTTTCCCCAGGCATCGAAGATAGCACGCTCGGCAATATGTTTACCGCTCGCGTGATGGATGGCACCGTCAAATCCCATCATGCACTCAAAAGCGGCACGGCTCAAATGCAATTCCTCGTGGAATGGTACAAACGCGTGAGCAAGGATCGTTCGATTGGATTCTTCCAAATCGGTGGTGGCATCGCCGGCGACTTTGCTATCTGTGCTGTACCTCTCATTATCCAAGACTTAGAAGAAGAGATTTCGCGTTGGTCTTACTTCTGCCAAATCAGCGATGCAGAAACAAGCTACGGTGGCTACTCCGGGGCTGTCCCTAACGAAAAAATCACTTGGAATAAATTGACGGCGACCGCGCCAAAGTACATGATCCATAGTGACGCTTGTATTGTCGCGCCATTGATTTTTGCATACGTGCTCGGCCACTGAATCGGTAGGGTAACACGGTGGATTTGACTTCGAAAGAACTGTGGGAACGGATCCATCGATCAGGCTTGGCGAGTCAGGACACATGCCGCACTTGGGCAAAAGAATTGACTCCTCCGACTGCGAAAGCTTCTCGCGATGATGCAATACAGTTGGCAACCGATCTCATTCACACGGCCAAACTGACAACGTTCCAACTCAACTCCCTTCTCGAACCTACCCCTCGGCCACTCGCGTTGGGACCGTATCGCATCGTCGATACCCTTTCCGATCTGCTCGGACCGAATTGGGTCCAAGCGACCGATATTCATCGTGGCACAGCGCTTTGGTGCATCCAATGGACACGAGAGGATCTTCAACGACCGACCTATAAGACATGGCCGCCTTCCGTGGATCTCGCAAGGCATCATTCGCGAATCGAGGGGCCAACCTTAGACCGTTGGGAATCCGTACTTGCGGAACCTGGATATCTTGCTTGTTTTTGCGAAGCGATGCAGGGACAGTCGTTAGCGCAATCGTTGACTCAGGGACCTCTGTCGGTCGAGTCCTCAGTTCGAATGATGCGAGACATGGTAAGTGCGATAGCCGGATTGCACGATCAAGACTTGATTCATGGAGCGATCACACCAGAGTCCATTTGGAAATGCAATGATGAACGTTTCCGATTGCGTCGCGATCCGATCCTGCCTCCTCAGTCTCCGTATTCGGCTTCGTGGAATAGTGTTATCTCCATTCCAGAGATATTGCGCCATGCTGCAGCGGCACCCGAGTTTACTTTGCCCGGTACGGAACCCAGCCAACAGACCGATCTGTATGCGCTCGGTGTTGTCTGGGCTCATGCATTGCTCGGTCGCATCCCGTGGCCGAATAGCGATCGATTGGACGCAAACGGTTGGAAGAAGACTCATCAACAAATCCCCATCGAACTTCCAGCCAACTGCCCCGAGCCGATCGCCCGTTTTATCCGCTATCTAGTCGCCAAAAATCCGAGTAGTCGGTTTCGCGATGTCGGCCAACTCGCGAAAGCGATCGAATCGTTGGAAGGGGCACGTCCTGCGCGAGTCGATCAAGAACTGTTGGTGGCTCCGACTACGAAGCCTGCGGAATCGGCCAAACCTTCAGAACCAAAGAAACCCGCAACACCTGCTATACCTGCAGCAAAACCGTTGGTCACGACCAACCAGCCGGCAATTACGGCCACCCCAAAGGATGCGCAGAAACCGACAACTCCTAAACAACCAAACATTCCGAACCAGCAGTCCGTGCAAGAGCTAACGCAGCCCGCAAAGCCGATCGAGCAAACCGCGATACCAAAGGCCCAGACTAAAGCAGCACTTCCAAAAGCCGCGACAGCGAAATCGCCAGCTGCTCGAACTGGCAAGAAGAAAAAGAGGAAGAAACCAGTCTGGCTTTTGCCAAGCATCGCAATCGGCTCCATTGCCGTTTTCGGCGGCCTATTGGCTATCTTGCTCAACGGTAGCGGCAGTACAAAGGTTGCAAAACAAGAACCTCAAATTGAATATGTCGAGAAAGGTCCATCCGCCGATAAATCGAAGAGTTCCTCTTCGAACACTGGAGACCAGAAGTCCTCTGTGACAACCGATCCTGTTGCTGATTTTTTCTCGATCAGTGGAGACGATGGACAGACATTGTGGGCACCTCCATTTGCAGGGAACGCACTTTCCGTGGAACTGCTTCCACCGGGTGCTGAAGCCATCGTCTTCCTTTCTCGGTCGAGTTGGACCGGCAAAGAGAACCTTGCGAAAGTTCAATCCTGGCTCACAGAGAGTTTGCCTTCATGGAAAGCGTTTGTGGGATCGATCCCGTTCTCGTCGGACGATCGGATCAGTGATGTTGCCATAGCTCTCTTCCCGAGCAAAACACCAGGTGTTCCCGAAGCCGTATTTCGGTTCGGATTGAAAGAGGCCGAAACGATTGAGGCTCTATTGCCAACACTTGCTGGCTATACGCCGAAAGGGATTGGAACGGATCGACAAATGTGGTCCGACGGCAAACTGGGCGTTGTATTCGATAATCTCACCAAAGACTCGAAGCTCAAGACGCGAAGGCTCACGATCGGTCCTGTACATCAACTCGACTCGATGGCTGATACACTCGGAGGTGCTGTCCCTTTGCGAAGGCAATTGGATGTACTTCTCCAGAACACCGACAGTCGATCGGACTTTACCTTGGTTGCGGCTCCCAGTTTTCTACTTGGCGATGCGCGAGAACTATGGAATTCAGCCCCACTCTCCGCAGTCGTATTGCGCACTATATTGAACGATGAAGTCCAGGGAGTCAGTCTTTCATCCTCGTTTCAGCCCAAGCTGTATTCAGAATTGCGATTGGTCCTTAGCGATCCCAAGAATGCGGGAAAACGTTCCAGCGAACTGCGAGAGTCGCTGGAGCAGCTACCAAACAAACTCGAAGCTTCGTTCGTGAATTCACCAGCACCGACGTATTGGCGAGCGATTGCCGCTCGATTTCCGCAGATGGTCCGAAGCGTTGCGAAGAACTCTCGCTTTGGAATCGAAGATGGGCAGATTGTAGCGAACGTCTATCTGCCGAGCGATTCGCTTTCAAACTTACTGGTTGGATCATGGATGAGTCTGCAAAATCCGATGTCCAATATCGCATCGACATTACCATCGAGTCCAACGACGAGTGTCGTGACGAAGACCGTGGATCAGATGCTTGACTCTCCGATGAACATAGCGTTTGAGCAAGAGTCGTTAGAAATGGGACTGGCTGCGATTGCCACCGAGTTCAACGATAGCGTATTGAAAAATCAATCGTCGCTGCGCATGTCGATCAATGGCACAGCCTTTCAAAAGGAGGGGATCACGCAGAACCAGCAGGTCCGCAATTTCGTGCAAAAGGAAATCCCTTTGCGCACCGTGTTGACCGACTTAGTTCGCCGCGCGAATCCAGTGACCACCGTGCAATCACCAACAGAGAAGGATCAAAAGGTCGTTTGGATCGTGCTCGATGATCCAGAGAATGCTGGCGGCAAGAAGATCGAACTAACCACTCGCACATGGGCTACAGATAACAAAGTCACGTTACCAAAAGAGTTTGGCAACTGAATGTCACCCTCATCCCCTTCCCTTCTCCTTTGCGGCAATAGATACAACCGCACAACGGACAAACTCAGCCCAAAGATACGCGTGCAAAGTTGCTGGCTCCGCCACATTTGACCACACCTCAAACCATCGGCGTCTAAGGTTTGTGAGCCAGAAACCATGAAACTCAAATTCTCAAGACTCCCACCCCCCAAGAAACTCAACTTGCCGACTTAATTTTATTGTCTGGTTCTGTCACGTTATTTTGTGGATTGCGGTAACCGATGGAGGGACGTACACCCAGCAGTATTGCCGTTGAAAATGCCGCACCAACAATAATCGATCGTCCGCAAACGAAAAGGGTGTAGTCAGCAAGAGTATTTCCAGGAATAGAGACGTACTTTTGGCCTGTCACCTGTTCTGCAATACCAGCGACAATAAAGCTTCCAATTCCATCCAGTGCAACGGCACCCAGAAAAGCAAGTGTCAACAACCGCCGGCGATTCATCAGACCAAACAGGATCATGATGGCAGCCATCAGTGGAGGGATTCTGAACGGCAGGTCACCCACCCATTCCTTGATCGCATCCGCCTCAGATCTTTCACTATAGTAGGTTTGCGGTGCAAAATCTGACGTAAGAAATCGGATCGAAACGAGCACGATTGCTGCTAGCATGGTAAAACCGATCATTCCAGAAATCGAAAAATGCTGAGTCCTTTTTGGGGCTTGGTCCGTACTGCAAAGGCTCATTGCAGCAAGGGACACGAAGGGCAACAACAGCCAAGCAGTCATCATCAACGACAGTATATCGAGCATAGGTCTGGAAAAGTCTGCAAATTCATTTCCAGGAAAACGAAAGGCAGTGTTCAATGACAACCACCAAGTTTGTGTAGAAGAGAAGAGCATTCGACCATATGCAAACGCGATGATGTAAGTTACCACGCAAAGCCACCCACGACCTGAACGCCAGACACCGGATCGCGTCACAAGCCATACGGCTAGTACCGTAACAGTAGTTTCCATTCCCAAGATTAGGCTCCAAGCGAAAAAGCCAACTTGCTTCGCAAAAAATGGCGAATTTGACGTTACGGTATAGAAGTAGATGCTAATCATGGCCGAACTATTAAGCAGTAAGAAGGCAATGAATAGTGTGCGCCTAATGACTGCTGATGCGAACCTGCGATTAAATTCGAGCATACTTGCAAAAGTTTGCGAACATTTCGGTTAATTTAAGCCCCAGTCATCATGCGGGGAGCATTTGGGATTTTGGCAGAGACATATCAATGAATTTGTTGATTTGATCATGCCAGTTCGGGCGCCTCCGAAATGACCTTCCGTTTCTTTTTGGGTTTGGGAAATGCTAGCTGCCGATTCTTGAGCATTTCTTGCTTGGCCGCCGTGTGATCCTCATCCCAACGACGACTCAAAATCGAGCTGCGTACAGCAAGCATGCATTCAGCGTTGTCAGGCTTCCAGAAGATTCCGTTCCCCTTGAGTCGGAGGTTCACCACTCGTCTCACAGCGCTCTCAATCGGCCCGCTCCCCAATGGTAGTCCGGAAATCGAAAACATCGGATGGTTCATGTGGCCCGCTTCACCGTGCTTGCGTAAGTATTCGATGACTCTGGTCGCTTCTTGCTTATCGCAGCCGTCATTTGTCAACGAACATTCCAACGCCCTCTCAAGCTTCTCCACCACACCCTTCCAGCTACCATCGCGAAGTGCAGACCGAAGCTGTTCGAATGAAATCGATTCTTGGACCTCGGAAGTATCTGGCTTGGACGCAGCTAAGCTGTCGGCGGAATCGGGAGCGAGACGACCTAACGCTTTGATCCCTTTGTTCAGATTCTCCGATGCATGATAGATATCAAGAATCTTGTAGACCAGAACGGACGGGGAGACTTTTGCTCGCGCCAGAATCGCATCGATTCGGTCCCAGATCCATTGTGCGCCATCGCTGTTAAAGGTGATTGTCTTGGCCATATGAACCCCAAGCTGATACATTCGCATCGCGAGTAAACGCTCAATGTCGTCCGCTGTCCCAAACGTGCCATCAATACGTTCACTGTAGGCGTGGTCGACTCGGCCATTGTCGTCATGAACGTAGATCTTGAATAACTTTGGCTCTTTCCATTCGGCTTGAAAGGTCGCGGTTCGCTTCTTCTCTTTGGAACGTCCTTGGCTCTCTCGCCCTGTGGCTTCCAATTGTGTTTTCGCGAAGTTTTTGATTGGGTCGATCGGTATCATATCCGAACGCATGCGAGTGCGACCGCCATCGATCTGGATCGAAATTTTCTTGCCAGCCAACTCCGTCCCAGCCGCCAATTCACCACGCTCAAACTGTTCGATCAATCGTTGACGCACCGTTAGAAGCTCGCATCCAGTTTGGTAGACGATGCCACGTTGCTCGTCCTGACTGATGACGATGCCATCGCGTTGAAGTTCTTCGCGAGCTTGCTCTAACGAGCCGCACAGTGCGGCGCTGCGTACAACTTTCGAAACCAACCGTGGAGCATTTCCCTCAGAGAAACCGAATAAACTCAGTTCGACGTCGATGCCAGGAATTGGATTCGGATTGTCTTTGTCGCTTTTGGCTGGTTGGCAATAGCGAGTGGTTGCGTCGCAAGAAACCCCAGAACCAAAAGTGATTCGAATCTTCCGATCTTGACCGTTTCGAAGGGGAGTTGCGTAACGATCGCGAACGGCATCCCCCCGGAGCTTGTGCTTTTCGGACTGCATCACTCTGGCAAGAATCCCGGCAACAAAGAGCCCTGCACCTCGATTGAAGATATCGTGAACGCGATTCTCGAGATTCTCAAATTCCGAAGGGTCCTCCAAGAGCATCTGCTCAAGTAGCTGGCTCTCGTCGGTTAGTTCCGAGAAGAATATGGCCATCATCTGCATCGAGTTACTAACACGAACTTTTCCATTTTCGCCATCCATATCCAAGACTCCCATTTCGCCCCTCCGTGCTGTGAAGAAAACCAAATCATCACAACCGGATTGAACCGGACAAGAGTATACTGGCAAGACAAAGAAACCGCAGCTTTGCTAGCGTTTCAGCTCCGATTGATCAGCCAAAATCCCCACTGCTCCCAAGCCCCAGTCATCATGCCATAATCTCTTTATTGCGTTCGCTTGTGGAGATAATTTGGTTCTCTCACAGGGATCGCGTCGTAGAATACCTGGAATGCACGTTTATCGCGAAGTCATCTTTCATCCGGAATTTTGAGGACACAAGCTGGATTCGCTCGGAACAATTCCTCTTCAAATTCAGGGGAGAAATTGTATTGAAGGCAGCGAAGCATTGGGCATTTCGTAACAATACTTGACGCATCGAGCTGCAATCCTTCCACTTCGATTCGAAGAAAAACCAACTTCTTAATCGATGGAGTGAACATGTGTGACATCCTACCACTACTTGTTGCAGTCCCTGATAGTGTCAAGAAACCCAAACTTGCCCAGTTTTCGATTGAGTTCAATGAAATCGTGTCATACTCAGAAACTTCCACGTCAAATCGAAATACATTATCTAGTTCATCGATTCTTTCTGCAAAATGCCTAATGGACGAGAAACCGCGAAGAATAAGCCCTCGCAAGCTTGGAACACTGCAAATCCAGGATGCCCAGGACAATGAAACAGGTTCTTGGGATCTGCAAACTATCGTCAAGTCGCGAAGCGTATCCAGGGACGCAAGCATTTCCAATGCGTCCCGCCCCTTTGCTTCATTCATCGCGCTCGCGGGAATCACGGCGTGCTTTACGTTTCCACCAGACGCGTAGTCAATCGTGCAAATTTCGCGGCCCTCGATGCCAGGCAATTGATAATCATATGCCAATCTGGTCGTTGCATTTCCAAACATCATGTAGTCCGGATCGACCATGGAAACCTCTGAATAACTGTGATCAGAGAGCACGATATCAACATCTGTAATCAGATGGTGTTTGATCGGGAACATTCATCACCTATGATTCTAACTTAACAAACTCATCCAAGCGAAGTTAACACCCCAGTTGAGTAATCCAGAGCACGAGAGCTTCAGTGGTAGGCCGCACCATAATGTTAACTGAGTAGTTAACCAAGCACATTTCGCTCTCTTCGATCCCATTTTGGCCAATGCGAGTCCAATCCGAACGTATTGCTCACCTACAGTAGAACCCATCCCAGGAGGAAGCGCAGCACCGGGTGGCAAAGGGGGCAATACCGCAGGCCCTCCCACAGGTGGAGGAGGAACAGCCGGTCCGACCGGGGGCGGATTGGCAGCAGGAGGCGCTGTACCTCCCCCAAGCCACCATGGCCAGCCTGCCACCATTGCATAGCTGGCTCGAGAAAAGGATTGATGCGTGACAACACCATTATTGACAATAGTAACCAATACGTATTCTTGACCATCATATAAATCTGGAGCTGGCTTCATAACAAGACGCGCTGAATAATCTTCGTTGTCATTGCTACAGTTGCAGTGGTTTGCAAACCCTAGTACTTCGAAACCAAAAGGAAAAGCAGCCCCCGGCTCAACGATTGCGATGGATGCGAAGTTCCCAGACGATGGTTCCCATCTCATTTCCGTTTGACTCGTAAGGCCGCCGGAACTGGCAGAATATAGATTCAAAGTATGTTGTTCGTCATCGCCTGGACTTATATAGATATCGCTTGAACGACTACCGCTAACAATCGCGTTCTGATCCACGAATCCTTCAATATCAACGAAGGTGGGATCTGCCCCACTTGGCCAAGTTACTGACTCAGCGGGTAAGGGAACAATGAATCCATCTTCATCCAGAAATACCGGTTCGGCTGCACATGACTCCTGGGGCTCTAAATCAGTCCCGCGAACATTAATCGAACAATAGGACAGTCCTAAAAGGAAGACCGGCAGAAAACATAGCCATACTTTTTTCATAAGAGTTCTCCATGGTGAAAATACGATTCAACATTGAAACCGGGTGTGACCGGGGTATCATTCCCGTGTCTAAGCCATAGATCGTAATCGGCGTCCCTTCCAGCGGGAAAATCTCCATTTTCCGAAACTATTTTTTCGTCTCTCGTCTCTCGTCTCTCGTCAAGTTTATCTCCTTCGCAACAGAAGCGATCGATTTTCTTATTCTCTGTACCGACGCCAAAGTGATTTGCATTCGTTCAGCAGTCTCGGTCTCGGAGTAGCCATAGCAACGTAGCTCAAGCAGTTGTTGCTGCATGCTGTCTAGTTGCATATCCAACAATGAACGCATTTCCGCAGATTGCATTTCGGACAAACAGTCCGAGCAATGGGGATCCGTGCATTGCTTAAGGTGTTCACTACCGACCGCTTCCAACTGGCCTCCTCGTTTCCAAGCGTTCACATCACGGATCGCATCGAGGCTTCGTTTTTCTACGATCTTCATCAACAATCCGATCAATCGTTCGTCCGAAAATTGCTTAGGTTGAGTTACTCGCTCTAACTCCCCAACTCTTTGAATCCACTCGTGCGCAGCGTCATTCACGATCTGAGAAACATCCACGCGTGAGCGAATCCTTTGCGAAACTCTCGACATCGCTTTACTCTCTAGGATTGTCCAGTACATTCGCAGAATGGCTGCGAAGCGATCTTCTCTCGGGTTCGGGCTATTCATCGTTGATCGTTTGGAATCGGGGTGCTTGATCCAACGCGCGATTTTGATTCGCTGTCAGGATTATCGTAAAGCACTACCAACGGCCGATGCAATCGTTTCAACGGAAGAATACGAAAGAATCTTGCAAGCCGAGCTCTGCGACAAAATTCCCTAAAGAAACCTGAAAAAGACGCTCCGTATCCCTAAGGATCGGTCGTCGTTCCTTCACTCCAATCGGGTGGTTTCAAGATGCCTGGCAATAAGCCAGCCGTTAACAGGGCTGAGATACTTCTTGGCTCGCATCCGTGAAGATCCGTGCAAATCCGTGGCTGGTTTTCGAGATCCTATCTTTAGCCACGGATGGGCTCGGATCAAACAC
>Ga0207937_1000135_pt1 | contig 24692 bp, 19 predicted proteins | sample LakMenEpi04Sep11_FD_150668 | JGI IMG/M metagenome (GOLD analysis project Ga0207937, IMG submission 150668) | Freshwater microbial communities from Lake Mendota, WI - 04SEP2011 deep hole epilimnion (SPAdes) | ecosystem: Environmental > Aquatic > Freshwater > Lentic | place: Lake Mendota, Madison...
GGCCCGGTTGGCATTGCCGCCGATGGAGAGCACCCGGGCGTCGGGCAGCAGCAGGGCGCCATTGTGATAAAGCCGTGGCAGCGTGGCCTCTGGCTGGGGCTCAAGTTGGTAACCGCCCGGGGCGGAGGCGTCAGGGGTGAGCAGCAGCGGATCGCGACGGGGCTCATATTCCGGGAACACACCGCCGTTGAGCACCAGCAGCTGGCTGGTGGGCAGGATCACCGCCTGCAGATTGGCACGCGGGGTGGGCAGGAAATCGGCGGTCGACTCCCAGCGGCCACCGTCCGGCCCTGGATGCCAGTGCTGCAGGGTGCGCGACACACTCACCCCCGGGAAACGCTTCGGATCGATCACCCCCTCGCGGCCGAAGGAGATGCTGTTGGAGCCCACGATGCCGCCAAGCAGCAGTACATCCTCGCGGCCGGGCAGCTGCACCGCCGTGCCATAGGCGCGGTTGGTCTCCTGGCGTTGGGGGCCGGGGCTGAAGCTCACCGAGAGCAGGCCATCGGCGGCTTCCTCGATGGTCATCAGATAGGTGTTGGTGCTGCGGTGGGGCACCAGCACACCGTCGATGCCCGCCTCATCGCCGGTGAGCAGGAAGCGGCCATCGGCGAGGGGAAAGATGCGGGGATAGAGATCGATCGTGTCGTACACGTCGTCACCCCTGAGCTTGCTGTTGAACGGACTGCCGTCAATCGTGCTGAGATCGATCGCCTGGATCGTGCCACTGCCGGGATCAAAGATCTCGAGGGTCTTGTTGATCTGGTTGGGCTCATTGAAGTCGAGCCCGCCCACGATCGCCACCCGGCCACTGGCCAGCTCCAGCAGGGTTGGATACCAGCGCCCACCGGCCATGCGGCCGACGCTGCGCCACCGGTTGCGCTTCCAGTCGTAGAGGTTGAGCCATTTCGAGCCGGTGAAGGCGCCGCCGGCGTAGTAGCTGCCGGTGCCGCCGGCGAAGAGCACGTTGCCGTCGCTGAGCTGCAGATGGCCGGAGCAGAACAGGTCGTTGGCGGTCATCGCCCCCGCTTCGCCCACGGTGGGGTCGAACAGCAGCGGCGGCGGTGAGCTGATCCGTTGCAACTTGCCGGTGGCGGGATCCCAGAGGCCGCTGTTGTCGGTCCAGCCGGGATGGCCCAGATCGATCGACTCCACGAACCGCCCCGCCTCCCCCGTGGCCGGGTCGGGACTGAGGTACTGGGTGCGGAAGCTGCTGCCGTTCACCACCAGCACCTTGCCGTTGGGCAGCAGCGCGCTGTGCACCGCCTGCATGCGGGTGTTCGGCGGCGGCAGCGGGGCCAGTTGCCAGCGGCCGAGGGCGGCCTGGGCGGCCCGGGCCGGGGTGAGCAGCAGCAGCAGGCTCAACAGCAGTCCCAGCCAAGGCTGGGGGCGGAGAAACCGGTGCCGGGGAAGCGCTTGGGCCATGGCGCGAGGGGCGGGGGCGGGGAAAGTCAGAGGCTGGCGAGCACGGCAGCCACCGCCTGCCGGGAAGCGGCCAGCGAAGCCGCGGCCACATCCATGGCGCTGGGGGCGTCGCTGGGAGCATCCACGCCGGCGATCCAGTACTTGCGGCGGCTGAGGCGCAACAGGGGCTGGAACGCCGGCAGCGCGTTGAACATCTCGATCGCCAGGGGGCCCTGGTAGTGGGGCAGCACCCGCTCGAGGAAAGGAGTCCAGGGCAACCAGCTGCGGTCGAGCCGACCCCGATCCGGCGGCGAGAGCTGCACATAGTGAAGCCGCCCCGCCGCGGCCAGGGCCGCCACCTGGGCTGCGAAGCACTCGGGGCCAGCACCGTCGAGGGTCTCGTGGGCGCTGTCGATCACCACCCCCAGCTGGGGATTGGGCACCAGCTCCAGGAACGCCTGCAGCTCCGCCAGGGTGTTGGGGGCGGCCGTCTCCCAGTGGCTGATCGGCTCGATCGCCAGCCGCACCCCCAGGCCGGCGGCATGGTCGGCCAGCTCGGCCAGCACCGTGGCCGCCCTTGCGTAGCCCGCCGGCAGCGCCTCCTGCAGGGCATCGCTCCACAGCTCGGCGCCATCGCTGCCGCGGGGGCGCAGGGCATAGGGGTAAATGATCGGCCCCATCATCACCGTGCCGCGCAGGGCGGCGGTGATCTCCACCCGGGAGCGCAGATAGGCCAGGGCCCGCTCGCGCACCGCGGCATCGGCCGAGGTGGGATCGAAATCCGGCGTGGCCGCCACATTGGTGGTGAGGGCCACCGCCGCGAAGCCCTCGGCGTCGAGGGCCTGACGCAGCTGCCGGTAGGCCTCCACTTCGGCCTCGGGGTTTGCCATGCCGCTGGGGGGGATCGGCAGTTCGAAACCGCCGTAGCCCATCGCCACCAGCTCCCGCACCTGGCCCAGCAGCAGCTCACGGGCTGCCGGATCGCCGGGCCGGGGATCGGTGGTGAACAGAAAGAAGCTCAGATAGAAGCTGGGCTCAGGGCGGCTGGTCATGGCGCGCTGCGGGTGGGGGTCCAGATCTGACGGTGGATCCGCCAGTGCAGGTGATGGTGCTGATCCGACTCGGCCCGCACGATCCAGAGGGCGTGGAACGTCTGCTTCTGCTGGCTGCCATCGCCCAGGTTGGTGACCAGGGCATCGGCCTGGCCGAGCACGGTGGCGCTGGGGCCATGCCGTTCGATCTCCTCCGCCACGAAGCGTGGTTGGATCGCGTAACCGGCCAGCATGGCCTCGAAGCCCGCTGCGATGGCGTCCGGCCCACGTCGGGGAACGTCACCGGGATGGATCCAGAGGGCATCGTCGGTGTAAAGGGCCAGGTAGGCCAGCCGATCCCGTCCGGCCACCGCTGCCGGGTAGCGGTGCTCGAACAGCTCGCGGATGGCCCGGTTGGGCTCGCTCATCGGATCAGGGGATGGGACAACTGGATCACAGGCCGGTGGTCTCGCGCAGGTAGCTGCGGGCCATGCGGGCGTACTGGAGCGGGTTGGCGCTGTTGGGATCCTGCTCGGCCTCCACCACCAGCCAGCCGTGGTAATCCGAGGCGGCCAGGGCCTTGAAGATCGGCTCGAAGGCGATCGTGCCATCGGGGTCACCCGGCACGGTGAACACCCCCTGGCGGATGGAATCGAGGAAGCTGTCGCCCTGTTTCACGGCCTGCTGCAGGGCCCGTGGCCGGATGTTCTTGAGGTGCACATGGCCGATCCGATCGGCGTAGGTGGTGGCCACCTCGAGCGGATCGACGCCGGCATAGAGCAGGTGGCCGGTATCGAGCAGCAGGCGCACCCCCTGCGGATCGGTGCCCTCCATCAGCCGGCGGATGTCCGGCAGGGTTTCGATGCCAGTGCCCACATGGGGGTGATAGGCCAGGGTCATGCCGGCGGCCTTGGCGCGGCGGCCGAGATCGTTGAGCCCCTTGAGCACCTGCTCCCACTGGGCGTCCGTGAAGATCGGCCGGTTGGGCAGGGGGGCCACAGGTTGCTGGTGCACCGCACCGCCCAGCTCGGCCACCACGATCGTGGTCTCCCCGAGCGCCCGCATGAAGGCCACCTGGCGCTCGAAGGCGGCGACGCTGTCATCCACGTCGCCGATCGAGAAGTAGGTGCCCACCCAGGGCTCGGAAATGGTCAGATCCCGCAGGGCGAGCTCCTGCTTGAGCGTGTCGATGTCGGCGGGAAACTTGCCCGACATCTGGGTGCCCTGATACCCAGCCAAGGCCATCTCGCTGAGGATCTGGCGGTAGCCGATCGGCGGCACCAGGTCGATCGAAGGGTCGTCGCTGTTGCTCCAGCCGGTGGGGGTGATGCCGATCCGCACCTGGCCGTTCGGAAACAGGGGCGCAGCGGCGGCCGCCGCCCCGGGCAGGCCAAGCCAGAGCAGGGCGATCACCAGGGCGCAGCAAGCCTGGCGGAGCAGCCAGGGCCGGGGTCTGGGGAGGGGTCGGGGAGAGCGCATGGCCTTGGAGGAGGAGGGATCGGGGATGGGGGAGTCAGCAGGCCGGCGTGAGCCCATCGGCCCGCCGGCCGTCGGGCATCAGGGCCTCCTGGAGGTCGGCGCCGCAGAGCCTGGCCCCGTCGAGCACGGCCTGCCGCAGGTCGGCGTGCCGCAGGTCGGCATTGCTGAGATCGGCGTTGCTGAGGTCGGCGTTCTGGAGGCGGCTGCCAGCCAGGTTGGCGCCGGCCAGATGGGCACCGGCCAGCTGGGCCTTGCGCAGGTCGGCGCTGGAGAGATCGGCGCCCTCGAGCGCGGCCCCGCGCAGCACCGCACCGCGCAGGATGGCGTTGGTGAGGTGGCTGTCGCTGAGGTCGGCGCCGCTGAGCTGGGAGCCGCTCAGGTCAGCACCGATCAGCAGGGCATTCTCCAGCTTGGCGTCCACCAGGGTGGAACGCACCAGACGGGCATCATTCAGCAGGCTGCCGCTCAGGTCGGCACCGGTGAGATCGCTGCTGCTGATCGCCACCCCATAGAGGTCGCTGCGGGCCAGGGCAGCGGCAGTGAGATCGCAGCCGCTGCAACTGTTGGCCTGCTGCAAACGCAGCAGATCGGCATCGCTGGCGGCCGCGGCCGGGCCGCCCCAGCCCAGCACCAGGGCCAGCACCAGCACCAGGGACGCCAGACCCCGGGCCAGGGTGGCGCGCAGGCTGGGCTCCAGCGCCCAGGTGCCGTAGCCGGGAGGCCGGGAGCCGGGCGGATTGGTTTCGATCGCCCGCCAGAGCAGACCCTCGCGGTAGGCCTGGGGATCGACGAGAGAGTCGTCCCAGAGGCCCGTGTACCAGAGACGGATCAGCCGCTGGCTGGCCGTGGGGACCTGGTCCGCGCCGCCCGGGCCGGGGGGGCCTACGGCCAGCAGTGCCTCGAGGCCATCCTGGCCAAGACCTTCAAGCACCACATCGTGGTAGAGCTCGGCCAGGCCGGTGCCCTCAAGGTCAACGATGCTGAAGCCGGTGAGTCGGGCGGAGAGGGCCAGGAACGGCGCCAGATGGGGACGGTGGGTCATGGGGTGGGTGAGGTTCAGGTGAGGGTGTAAAGCGGTGCGGCGTGGAGGTGCTCCTGGCCCGGGATCGGGGTGCGCACCAATTCATCGGCCAGGCTGCGCAGGCGAAACATGCTCCCCACCGCCGGGATCAGCTGCTGCGGGGCCCCGTCGAACGCCCGTTCCAGTTCGCCGAGAAAAGCGCTGTAGCGCTGCTGAAAATCGAGCGCCTTGGCGCGCACCTCTGAACCCTCAGGCAGGTCGGCCAAGCGCAGATCAGGCTTGATCGGATACACCGCTGCGTAATCGAGTTCGGCGCCATTCATCGGCGCTCCTGTCGGCGCGTCGGGGGCGTCGGCCTCGTCACTGCCGGGGATGAGGGTCTGGTAGTAGCGCCCGAGCTGCAGTTGCTGGAAGCGGAAGTAGTGGGCCAGGGCATGGTCACCCACCGCACTGCCGGCATAGATGCGATGGCCGCGCGGCGCCCCTTCGCCCTGCTCCTGAATCATGCGCAGGGCCTGAATGGCCGTGGCCAGATCGTGCACCACAATCACCGATCCGGCACCGTTGTAGTAGTAATCCTGGCTGATCTGCTTGGCAGGATCGCCGCAGAACACCGTGTCCTCGCCGAGCTCCTGGCAGAGCTCAAACAGACGGCGGATCACCTCGGCGTAGAACAGACCGATGCTGTAGAAGCTTTGCCGTCCTTCACCGGCTCCTGGCAACATGCCGAGGCAGCTGTGCTGGCGGGCCACCACCAGAGGCACATCCTCAGCCTCCTCCTGCATGCGCTCGATCTGCATGAACGTGGCAATCGTGTCAGGACTGAAACCGCGCAACCCCACTTCAAATTCCCGCTCTCCCGTTGGCAGATAGGCTGGATAAGTGGGGATGAAATCACTGGAGGTGAGGGTGTTAGCCATGGTGCCACCGATGGCGTTGTAGACGTTGCAGACCAACGTGAGATGCAGCATCTCCTCAACGGCCACGGAGCGGATCACTTCAACCGCCTCGCTGTTGCTGCCAGGACGGATCGAATAGAGGGCTGTGAGATAGGGAGGGATGGTGGCGTGCTCGATCTGCATGGCAATCACCAGATAGGTGCGCAGATCCTCGATACTCTGAATCGGGCTCTCGCTCTTGCTCGGTGGCATGGCTGTCATGGCAGGTACAGGCGTGGGGGCTCAAGTGCCGGAATGGTTGGCGAGGATGTGGTCGGCGGCACGGAAGGACAGCGCCGCAATGGTGAGGCTCGTGTTGGAGGTGCCGATCGTGGGCATGCTGCCGGAGCCCAGCAGATAGAGATTGGGATGATCCCAGCACTGCAGATGGCTGTTGCACACCGAATCAGCCGGCGACGCGCCCATGATGTGGGTGCCCGAGAAGTGGTTGCCGCCGCGGTAGAACAAGCCCTCGTCATCGGGGCTGGCATCGGCCACGAACTGCGGCAGCAGCTGGCCGTCGGCACCACGCAGTGACACGTAGGCCGGATCACCCTCGGGGTAATGGGTGTGGTCGTCGGCACCAGCGGCGGCAAAGATGCGCCGGGCCAGCTGGCGGGAGGCGACCATCGAGCGCAGGCTGTAATCGGGAATGCGGTAATGGATTTCAGGCCTGGGATTGCCGAGGGCGTCGCGATGGTCGTGGGCCAGGGCCACTCTGTTTTCGCGCAGGGGGGGGATCTCGCACATGAAGGCGAGCAGCACCTGGGATGAAATCCGGCGGCCGAGCGCTTCCCGCAGGGCCACGCCATGCAGTCCCTGCTGGACCACCAGCTCATCCACCTCCTTGCTGATGGCACCGGTGGCCCAGCCCCAGCCGTCGTTGTGAATGTCGGCCACAAAGGCCGCCTGCTCAGCACGGAAGCCCCCCTGGCGGAATTCGCCGATGCCGGAGGTCACCAGCGGACCGCGCATGGCACCGGTGATCTCCGGCATCAGGGCCCAGGCGAGCAGGAACGGGTGGTCCATCACGTTGCAGCCGATCAGGCCGCTGCTGTTGGGCAGCTGGGACGACAGCAACAGTCGGGCGTTCTCAATCGCATTGGCGGCCAGGGCCACCACCGTGCCGCGCACCGCAAAGGGGGTGCCGCCGTCAGGGTCGGCCTCGTGCGGTGACTGGTAGCGCCGCAGCTCAACGGCCTCAATACGGCCGGTTTCCGGGTTGAGCACCAGGTTGGAGGCAACGGCGCGATCGAGCAGGTCGACCCGGCCGGTGCTGAGGGCTTTGGCCAGGGTCTTGCGGGCGTCGTACTTGGCCTGCACCGGGCAGAGGGGCACGCAGTTGGCATTGCCCTGGCAGCGCAGACCGAAATCCAGCGGGCTGTCGTGCACGACCCCGGTGGGGGTGTAGCCGGCCTTGCCCCCGAGATAGCGGTAGTTGGGGTTGACGATGCCGTTGCGGCCCTGGGGATAGGTGGTGAGCCGCAGCCTGCGGGTGGTGCCGGCAATCGTGGCCTCCAGGCTCTCGACCGCCGGGCGCAGGGTTTCATCGAGGAACGAGGGGGGCATGGGCAGCATCGGCAGCACATAGCCCTCGCTGAACTCCACGCCCAACGTGCGCTGTTCGTCGGCATCACCGCTGACGCCGATCTCATACTCAGCGCGCTCGTAGTAGGGGATCAGTTCGTCGTAGCTGATCGGCCAGTCCAGGCCAACGCCATAGCGGCTGCGCAGCTCCAGGTCTTCCCTGAGCATCCGCGGCGTCTTGCCCTCCCAGTGCAGGGTGGTGCCACCGAGCACCCGGCTGTAGGAGCCACCGAGGGGCATCGGCCCGGCCTCGATGAAATAGTCGTTGAAATCAGTGGGGCTGGGAGCGTTGGGATTGCTGGGGAAGGGTGCGTTGGGGTGCTTATCGGTGGCGCCATAGAAGCGCTGCACCGAGCGCTGGAAGCCGGGCAGGGTGAGGTTGTCGGCGGCACCGGCCTCAACCACCAGCACCCTCCGGCCGGCTTCGGCCAGCTTGCGGGCGGCGATGGAGCCGGCAATGCCGGCACCCACAACCACCACGTCGTAGCTGCGGCTGGCAGCTTCCGTGGGGCTGATCAGACAATCGGTTGCGGTCGTCATCGGTGATCAGGGTTGGGCAGGCTGGACAGGCTGGCCGGCGGATTGGCCAGCGTTGGCATGCAGGAATACAGACTCGGATGGATCCTGGAAGCGGGCGTGCTGTTCGATCAACTTGGCGACCAGACCGGTCCAGCCGGTCTGGTGGGAAGCGCCGAGACCGGCCCCATTTTCGCCATGGAAATACTCAAAGAAGAGCACATGGTTCTGCCAGTGCGGATCCTGCTGAAACGGCCGCGTACCGCCATACACCGGGCGCATCGGCCCCACATCCGGCTGGTCTGGCTGCTGCTGCTGCTCAAACAGGCTGATCAGGCGGCGGCTGAGCTCCTGGGACACATCGCGCAGGTTCATCTCCCGCACCTCCCTGTCGGCGCCGCTGCCGCTGGGGCAGGGCACGGTGAATTCGGGGCCAAGATACATGTAGAGCTTCTGCAATGATTCAATCAACAGGTAATTGATCGGGAACCAAACCGGCCCTCGCCAGTTGGAATTGCCCCCAAACAGGCCGGTGTCCGACTCAGCCGGTGTATAGCGAATCGACACGTCACCGAAGTCGTTCCACTGGTTGCTCTGGCGATCGAAACGCCGCAGGCGCACCGGCAGATGGTAAGGATCGGCATGTACCTTGGAAAGCGAGCGAATGCCGTGGGGACTGAGAAACTCCTCCTCGTCCAACATGCGCCGCAACAGACCACGCAGACGATCCTGATTCACGAGCGATAACAACAGCCCACCTTTGAAGCGACCCGTCAGACCCTCACGGTCGGCATAGACATAGGGCTGGCTGGTTAACGATGTATGTTCGGAAAACCAGGTGAGCCGCTTGCCGAAATCTCCCGAAAGAGCATTCTCCAGCAGGTCCTTGGGGATCGCCTCGACGGCCAGCATCGGAATCAGGCCCACCAGTGAACGTACCTTCATGCTGAAGCTCTGGGGCCGGGCATCCCCTTCAACAACCCCGGCCGGACATTTGAGAATATCGTAATAGAACTGGTCCTCGTCATCAAAGATCTTGGCCTCACCACCGGCCTTCTCATCGAGAAGATTGATGGCATCAGCAATCAGCAGAAAATGCTGCAGAAACTTTGAGGCCATATTGTCGTAAGATTTACTGCGCTCGTCGTCGTCGCAGTCCTTGGCCAGTTCACTGGCAATCTTGAGCATGTTGAGGCAGAACATTGCCATCCAACTCGAGCCGTCAGATTGAATGATCTGAGCACACTCTCCACGGTCGTTGCAGACGTTGAAGTTACTGCGATCAAATACGGCGATGTTATCGAGGCCGAGGAAGCCACCACTGAACAAGTTATCACCATCAATCCCCTTACGATTAACCCACCAGGTGAAGTAGATGGTCATCTTGCTGAAGATCTCCTCCAGGAAGGCGACGTCGCCCTTTCCATACTTGCGCTTCTCGATCTGGTACACCCGGAAGCTGGCCCAGGCGTGAACAGGTGGATTCACATCCTCGAAGTTCCACTCATAGGCGGGCAATTGGCCGTTGGGATGCATGAACCATTCGCGAGCGAAAAGCTGCAACTGCTTCTTGGCGAAGTCAGGATCAATCAGTGCCAACGGAATCGTATGGAACGCCAGATCCCAGGCGGCATACCAGGGATACTCCCACTTATCCGGCATCGACACGATGTCTTCATTGTAGAGATGGATCCAGGCGCTGTTGCGGCCTTGCTTGCGTTGCGCTGGCGGCGGTGGCTGGGCATCATCACCATTCAGCCAGTCCTTGATAATCAGATGATAGAATTGCTTGCTCCAAAGCATGCCGGCAAATGCTTGGCGCTGAATCGAGCGCTGGTCGTCGTTGAGAAATTGCAGCGGCGTGATGCAGGCGTAAAAGTCGTCCGCCTCCTGCAGGCGCTGGGCAACCAATTGATCCAGTTCGGCCCCGATCGGATCGGCTGAGCTGAAGGGGGTCTCATCGAGGCCATGGCCGCGCAGGCGCAGGCGCAAGGTGCGGGTTTCACCGGGCTGGAGCGCAAGCTTGTAGCAGGGGGCGGCCTTGGTGCCGATGCCATCGGGATTGACGGCGGCATCGTTGTGATTGATCAGATAACTGTGGAAGGCATCCTTCACATGGGGTGAGGGATTTGTTCCCCACTGGAAGCGCTCCAGGTTGGTGTCATTGTCTGTGACCAACACCGTGTCTGCAGCGTCGGCGAGCAAGGTGTAAGCCGGCTGAAATCCCCAGGCATCAATCTGGCTCTGGTTGCGGAACTCCGCCCGGATCTGGCTACGCCCGCTCACCTCCTGCTGCCAGCGCAGCTGAGGCCTTGCACCGACATCGCGCTTCCACGACCAGATGTTGCGGAACCAGAGGGTGGGCAGCAGGTGGAGCGTGCCTTCGCGACTGGGGGAGCGATTGCTCACATGGATGCGGATGGCAATGTCTTCGGGGCTGGCCTTGGCGTATTCAATCTCCACGTCGTAGTAGTGACCACCTTCAAACACCCCGGTATCGAGCAGCTCATACTCGAACGCCCCGCGACCGCGTCGCTGATTCTCATCCACCAGATCCTGGTAGGGATAGGCCTCCATCGGATATTTATAGAGGCCACGCATGTAGGAATGCGTCGGGGTGCTGTCGAGATAGAAATAATATTCCTTGACGTCTTCGCCGTGATTACCCTGATTGCCCGTGAGGCCGAAATAGCGCTCCTTGAGGATCGGATCGCGGCCGTTCCAGAGGGCCAGCGCGAAGCAGAGCTGCTGGCTGCTGTCGCTGATGCCGAGAATGCCATCTTCCCCCCAGCGATAGGCCCTGGAACGCGCCTGGTCATGGGAAAAGTCTTCCCATGCCGTGCCATTGGCGCTGTAGTCCTCGCGCACCGTGCCCCACTGGCGGTCGCTGAGATACGGCCCCCAGCGCAGCCAGTACTGGCTGCGCTCTTTGTTGTCGAGCAGCCGCAGGCGTTCCGCAGTCTGGCTGAGTTGTTGCTCGAGGGGCGAGAGCTGGGCCGGTGACGGGGTCATGGGGATGGGATCGCGGGGCGGCTGGGTGCTGTCAGGTGCGGGGACGACTGGGGCGATGAACGAACTGGGCGATGGCTGCTCAGGCGCTGTCGTAGGGCTCGCCGGCGATCTGCTGCCAGCTGCGCAGCAGCTCGGCCACCGACCAGGCCTGGGCGATGCAGCCATCGGGGGCATGGGGTGCGTCGCCATCGAAGATTTCGCTCACCGTGCCCAGGCCAGCGTCCAGCAGGTGGTGGGCCATCGGTTCGAGCACGCCCAGGGCCAGGTCGCGATCGCGATGGCAGCGCCAGTGGGCCAGGGCGAAGGGCCCCAGCAACCAGCCCCAGACGGTGCCCTGGTGGTAGCGGCTGTCCCGTTCGCTGGGCCCCCCGCCGTAGTGGCCGGCGTAGGCCGGATCGGCTGGACTGAGGCTGCGCAGGCCATGGGAGCAGAGCAGCTCGCGGGCACACACGCTCACCACAGCGCGCTGCTGCTCCGGCAGGAGCCCGCTCTCCGGCAGGGAAACGGCAAGGATCTGGTTGGGCCGGATGCTGGCGTCCTGGCTGCGGGGGTCGCCGGGCTGCTCGGCGTAGGCGTCGATCACGTCGAAGCAGCAAGCCTGCGCCGGATTCCAGAACCGCTGGAAACTGCCCCGCACCCGCTCCGTCAGGTCCTGCCAGCGGTCGGCGGGCCGGCCGATCCGGGCACAGAGGTGGGCCATGGTGGCCAGGGCATTGAGCCAGAGGGCATTGATCTCCACCGGCTTGCCGCGGCGCGGGGTGATCACCCGCCCGGAGGCGATCGCATCCATCCAGGTGAGCTGCACGCCACTGGCGCCGCAGGCCAGCAGCCCGTCGGCCGGATCGACAGCGATGTTGTAGCGGGTGCCGGCGATGTGGTGCTCGAGCACGGCCTCCAGGCCGTCGTGCAGCTGCTCCACCAGGGCGAGATCAGCGCTGGCAGCCACGTACTGGCGCAGGGCCTCGAAGTACCACAGGGCGGCATCCACCGTGTTGAAGTCCTCCTCCCCCAGGGGACGGCCCAGCTCCGGAAAGCGGTTGGGCAACATGCCGCGGTCGAAGGCGGCAGCGAAGGCCAGCAACAGGTCGCGGGCGATCGGCAGCCTGCCGGTGCTGATCGTCAGCCCAGGCAGGCTGAGCAGGGTGTCCCGTCCCCAGTCCTGAAACCAGTGGTAACCGGCGATCACCGTGGTTGCCGGGCCTGCGGCTGCGGCGCCGGCCGGCACCAGGCGGCGCACGAGGAACTGATCCGCCGCCAGCACCAGCTGGCCGATCCAGGCCGGTGCCGGCGCCACGGCAGCGCCGGGGCCCTGGCGCCACTGGCTGAGCAGCCCATGCTGGTGCTGCAGGCGCCGCTCCCAGGCGGCATCGCCATCGGCCTGCGGCACGTCGCTGGCACCGGGCTCCGGGCTGAGGCAGCGGGCCCGCAAGGTGAGCTGGTCGCCAACCGCCAGGGTGACGCTGAGCTCCAGGGCCTGGAGGTGGCTGTCCGTGGAGCCGAGGCCCCGCTCCAGCTCCCGCGGCAGCAGATAGCGCTCATACACCAGGGCGCCGGGCTGAACGGCCAGGTCACCGGCACCGGCCTGCAGGCGGGGCCAGGCCAGCAGCTCCAGGGCGGCGGGGTCGCCCTCGTAGCGCTGCACCAGCACGCCGCCCGCCACGGGCGCGGCCCGCAGGTCGTCGGGACGGTCGCCGCCATGGAAACTGCGCTGGTTCACCAGGGCGCGGATGCGCAGCAGCACCGGCGCCTCGGCCCGCAGCAATCGATAGCGCACGTAGGTGATGTTGGCCCCCTGCTCCATCCAGAGGGTGCGCTCAATCTGCAGGTCGTCGCGGCTGAACAGCCAGCGCGGCAGGCCCTCAACCAGTTCGAACCCCTCCAGCCAGCGGGCCGCATCGGGGCCATGGCCGCCACCCTGCCAGATGTTGCCGGAGAGCTCCAGGCGCACGCTGCCGTTCTGTTCAACCGTCTCGTCGAGGTGGCTGAGCAGGAGGCGGCGATCTCCGGGGGGTGCGATGGCCGCCACCAGCAGGCCGTGGTAACTGCGGGTGAGGGCGCCGCTGACGCTGGCGCTGGCATAGCTGCCCAGCCCATTGGTCACGAGCCATTCGCGGCCGTCGCTGAGCGCCGGGTGACGGCACACATCGCGGCCGAAGGCGACGGCTGGGGGTTCGCTGGCCACTGCGGAGGACGTCATGGAGCGGAGGCGAGAAGGGAGCTGATGCTGGGAGCAAAGAAGTAATCACCCCCCTTGAGCGTGACCCAGAGGTTGAAGCCATAGCTCCGCTTCTGGCCCTCACCCCAGCGCAACGGCCAGTGCTGGGTGCCTGCCGGCTGGCCCACCAGGGGATCGGGCCCCGTGCCCACCTCCAGGAAGTTGGCAGCGTTCACCCAGCGCGACTGGATGAAGTTGAACTGGTTCTCGATGTTGGCCTGGTAACAGAGAAAGAGCAGACCCGATCCGGTTTCCGGCTCCTCTGCCGGCTGGTTGGAGCCGTAGCTCATCGCCCTGCGCACGATGCGGTGGTTGCGTTCCTCATCAACGCTCAGACCCATGGCCGTGGCGCTTTCCCCGCGGGGGTTGCTCTTGCGCACATGGGCGTGGAAGGGGCAGCGGCTGCCCACAGCGTCGTCCCTGTAGTTGAAGTTGTTGTCGCCTGGCAGGCCGGCCTCAGCAGAGCCGGTCACCGGGGTACCGTCCTTGAAGCGACCCACCGCGAGGGCACCGGCCTGGTCCGGGAGGATGGCCAGGGTGTCAGCCAGCTGGCGCACATCGGCATTGAAGCGGCGCACGTTCTGCTCCAACTTGCGCAGCACCAGGTAGCTGCCGAAGCTGTGCGCGTGACTGCCGTTGGGATCCCTCACCAGCACCAGGCTCAGCGGTGCTCTGGGATCCCAGCGGTCAAAGGACACGCCGGCCTCGCGCAGCTTCTGGATGTCGCTGCTGGCAAACAGGGGCTGGCTGATGCCATCGCGGTAGCCGAAATGCTCGATCGTCTGGCCCTGTGCGTTGCGCAGCGTGAAGCCATCCTCGCGATGGAGAATCTCAGCGCAGCCCCGCAGGTCCTGACAGATCAAGTTGGTGGTCTGCAACAGGCGCACGAGGTCATCGTCGGCCAGTTCCAGCAGGGCATGGCAGGGCTCCTGGTAGCCCTGCTCCCACGCGCTCACGGGTGGGTCACCGAGGCTGCGGGCGAGTTCGTCATGGCGCATGCCCATGCGGAAGGGCTGGTCGCTGGGAATGGCAGCGCCGCTGAAGCCAAGGGCCTCGTAGCCGATCCGGCTGAGGAAGAAGGTGCCGAACATCGATCCGGGCTCGCCGAATTCCCGGTAGCGGCGGCTCTCCTCAAACTGCTGCAGCGCGGAGGTGATCCAGTGGCTGGCGAACGAGGCCAACCACTGGCGTGCGGCCGCAAGCTGATCGGGGCGCCAGCGCAGAAAGAGCAGCACGGAATAGTCGCGGCCGTGGCTCTTGATGATGTTGCCCTGCAGGTCTGCCAGCAGGGGGCCATGGATGCCCGGCTCCAGCACATTGATGCCCTGCTCCGGCAGCTCCAGCAGCGGGTTGGTGGTGGGGGGCATGGCGAAAAGGGAGGGCCAGCGAGGTGGGCGGAGCGGCAGTCAGCGAAGCTGGCGGAGGGGGCTGGGGGCATAGCCGCAGAACGGGACTCAGAAACCCCCGGAGTTGGAGGCAGTCCCGGAGGGACCATTCATTCGGAACCGCGACGCATGCCTCAATGCAAATCTTCTATTGGTGGTGATCTAAAGCGGTGATCTGAAGTGGCGGTGATCTGGATTGGCGGTGATCTGGATTAGCAGTCGTCTGAACCAGGTTGATCCCGAGCCCAGTCGAACTGCTATGAATGATCAATCGGCACTAAGAACAGTCAAAAGAACCAACTCAGACAATCACTGCACACAACTCAACACCACAACCTTTTGGCGAGAACCAGACAAGCTGATCGCCAAAGAGCTGCCTCGTCAGCCGCTCATCAGGAAGAATCGCCCTCGGCTCGCCTTAGGGGTGCATAATCCCGAAAGACTTAACATTTTTAGCGATAGCTGGCTGCGTGGAACTCAGCGACCTCCCCTGCGCTCCCTGGGGCAGTCCATCCTGCATTTGTCACGACAAGAGATCTGGGGCGCGAATGTATTAGAGGCTACGTTTGATGGCCCAGATCGCTGTGGGGTCGGAAGCGATAAGCTCTAGCCAGACGACCCAGGTTTCCCTGCCATGAGCACCACCCCAATGGGGCCGCAGGAGTACCTGCAGGAGCGCGTTGAGCAGCAGCTGGCCTGGTATGGCAAGAAGTCTGCGGGGAACAAATCGCGCTATCAGCTTCTGCGGCTGCTGCAGATCTCCCTGGGAATCCTGGTGAGTGCGGGTGGGGTCTATGCCGAGGCGATCCCCCACGGCGCCTGGCTGATCAGTGGTTTCGGGGTGCTGATCAGCCTTTCAGCAGCCTGGGAAACGGTGTTTGACCACCAGAACAACTGGATCCGCTACCGGCGGATCAAGGAGGAGCTGAAGCGCGAAAAGATCCTCTACGCCACCGCCAGCGGCCCCTACCGCCGGCAGGCCGCCCAGACCGATGCGGCCGAGGCGGCGTTCACGCTGTTCGTTGAGAGGGTGGAAGGCCTGCTCGGCGAGGAAGTGGAACAGTGGAGCAGCAGTGCCAGCCAGCCAGCGGCAACAGGCGGCGCTAGCACACCGAGCAACCCGGACCCCTGAACCCAGCAGTGTGCCCCAGCGCTGCTGGAGTTGACCGCCAGCCCATCCAGGTGCGGACCTCCGCCATGTCCTTACAGTCCTCAACGACGTGCGCCGCTGGAGGGCTCAGCCCATGAAGGCCTTACGCCAAGCATTTCAGCGGTTGAGCCTGAATGGAAAACTGGCAGGCCTTCTCTCAGCCGTTTTTCTCAGTTCCCTTGCTGTGCTGCTGATTGCACTGAATAGTCTCTTTACCCATTACGCAACAAGGCAGATCGACCATCAAGCGTCCCATCTGATGGATTCCATGGATGCGGTTCGGCAATACACAAGCAACCACATTGATCCGATCATTTCTCCTCTGAATCAAACTTCCGACAAATTCCTTGCCGAGTCAATTCCTTCCTTTTCAACCCAACGCGTCTTTACCTATCTGAAGGCCAACCCCGATTACGCTGACTACTCCTATCGGGAAGTAGCGCTTAACCCCACCAACCCTCTGGATCGGACTGACCCCCTGGAAACGCAATTGATCCGCACCTTTCGGGCCGATGCGGAGCTCACCGCGCTCACGGGCATTCGCCAGGCGGCTGGGGGCTCTTCGCACTACGTGGCCCGGCCCATCCGGGTGAGCGATCAGAAGTGCCTGGCCTGCCACTCCACCCCTCAGGCGGCACCGAAAAGCCTGGTCTCCACCTACGGCAGCGAGAATGGCTTCTCCTGGAAGCTGGGCGAGGTGGTGGGTGCCCAGATCGTGAGCGTACCGATCGATGCGATCTACAAGGCCAAGCACGACTCCCTGGGACTGGTGGGTATCTTCAACCTGGCGGCCTATGCGGTGACATCTGTGGTGTTGCTGGCCTTCATCCGCCGGGCGATCGTGCGGCCGATGCGGGAGATCTCAGCACGGGCCTTCGAGGCCAGCATGCATCCCGATCGGATCGAATTCAGCGAAAAACACCGGGCCGACGAGATCGGCCGGATCGCCCAGAGTTTTGAGCGCATGAAGCAAAGCCTGCTGATCGCGATGCAGATGCTCAAGCATCCTGACCAGGACAAGGCAGACCGCTGAAGCTCCTGCTGAATAGGCTCCTGCCATGAACGTGCGGATTTTCATCAGCTACTCCCGCCGGGATGCGGCCTTTGCCCTGGGCTTGCAGGCAAGGCTGAACGATCAGGGCTGGGGGGCCTGGCTGGACAGCGAAAAACTGCAGACCGGCCAGCACTGGCGCGAGGAAATCGTACAGGCGATTGCAGGCTGCGATTACTTTGTATTGGTGCTCTCGTCGAAGTCGATTCAATCAGAGAATGTGGTGAAGGAGCTCTCCCTGGCCGAAAGCTCAAGCAAACCCATCCTGCCATTGATGATCGAGCCAGTGGAGATCCCCGACTCGATGAAGTACCAGCTCGCTGGTTTGCAGTTTGTGAGCCTTGATTGCCCCGCTCTGGATGATGGTCTGGAGACCCTGATCCAGCCATTTTTCCAGGCCCTGATCGAAGCCTTACCCCATCCCGCCCCAACCCCTGCCCCACAGGGGACTGGTCGCTGGGACAAGGGCAAGGTGCTGGCCCGGCTGCTGCTGGCCATCGGGCCGATGGCCCAGCTGTGGCTCGAGGCACGGCCGGATCCGCTGCTGGACAGCGACCGGGTCGCACTCGAGGGCCTGTTCCGGCGCCACAATCTCGACGGCACGCTGCTGGCGGAGGCCCTGGCCGAGGCCCAACTGCCGCCGGGGGCCGATCTGGATCCGTCGCTGGCCGAATGGTTTCGGCTGCAGGTGGGGCCGATTGCTGATTTGGTGTGGGACGGGGGACTGGCGGAAGCCCTGCGCCAGGCGCCGCTGCAGGCCGGAGCCCGCCTGGAGCGGATCGGTGTGGACCCGGCGGTGGTGCAGGAGTTGCTCAACCGCCTGGCTCAGGGCTGACGTCTGGCTTGAGGGTGCGGGTGTCGATCCACTCCACGCGGCCGGTGCGGCGCTTCACCTGGCGCAGCAGGTGGGCGGTGCCGCCGGGGCCATCGCCACCGCTGCTGCCGTCCCAGAGGGTGATGAAGCGCAGCTTGGCGATGCCGCAGGCCAGGGCCGAGTAGAGCTCCCAGAGGTTGCAGCGCTCAAACGGACTCACACCCTGCTCGGGCGTGGGGCCCAGGGCCTCGGGCATCTCGCGCAGCTGCAGCCGCGGCCTGCGGCGCGAGGAACCCTTCTCCCGCCGGCCATGGCGGTCCTTGAGGGCGTAGTAGCGGTCGCGCCAGCGCTCGCCGTTCTGGCGGGGCAGCACGGAGCGCTCCAGGAAGGTGGGCTCATCGAAGGGCAGCAGCACGTGGCAGGTGGCGCCGCGCTCCAGGGCCGCCTCCAGGAAGAGCAGGTCGCCGCCGGCGGCCGCCTGGGAGAAGGCGATGGTCTTCTCACCCACCTTCAGACGATCCAGGGCCGCGGCGATGCGGCGGGCGGCATCGGCCTCGATGGCCGGCGGGAAGCGGGGGGGTTCGCGGCCGGGTTCATCCATGCGGTGGCCGCTGAACAGCAGCACCTGGTCGGCATCCCAGGCGTCGGCGTTATCCTCGCGGCCGCACTCGAGGCGCAGCAGCACCTGCTGGAGGGTGGCGATGGCGGGATCGACCACCTCCGGGCGGAAGCCCAGGTCGGCCAGCAGCTGCAGCTGGTCGCGGCAGCTGCGCAGGGCGAAGCGGTTGGAGTCGTGGCGGGCGCAGGCGGCGCGGTAGGCCTCGGTGGCGGTGGCGGCGCTGCCGCTGAGCACCTCCAGGTCGGCGAGGGTGGCGAAGGCGAAGAAGGGATCCTCATCACGCCGCTGGCAGCCGGCCCCGGCGGCGAAGCGCACCGCCCCGGCCAGCATCGCCAGCTGGGGATCATCGCCGGCGCGCAGGCCCAGGTGCACCTGCAGGTGCAGGAGCGTGAGGGCATTGATGCCGTCGTAGTGGTTGCCGGGATCCGCCGCGAAGCCGCGCAGGTAGCCGTCGATGGCGAGCTGCAGCAGCGCCTTCTCCTCGATGGCCCGCTGGCAGCGCTGCTCGGGCGGGGTGGCGTCGTTGCGCCAGAGGGCCACCCAGGCCTGCTTCTCCACCCGGGCCGCGAGGCCGTGGGTTTCGGCGATGCGGGGATCGCGGGGCAGGTCGTCGAGCAGCTGGCGGTAGTGATCGCGCACCCGATCGAGGGTGTAGGTGCGCACGCGCTGGTCGTCGCCGCTGGGCAGCGTGGCCAGGCGCTCCAGGCAGATGCCCTGCTCGCGCAGCAGCTCGGCCCTGAGCTCGGGATCGGCCGCCACGATCGGCCGGCCCCGCTCCAGGGTGTCGAGGGCCATGGCAAAGCGATCGGCCTTGCGCAGGGCCTTGCCCGCGGCCAGCAGCCCCTCACCGCGCAGGGCCGCCACGGGCGCCTCGTCGGCCAGCACGAGCATGTCGCCGAGCAGATCGAGGCGCCGGGCCTGCTCCAGGCGGCGCCGCCAGTTGTCGAAGTTGTCCCAGTACTCGCACACGCCGCCCACGCGCAGCTTCTTCCACTGCGGCTCCTCCAGGTTGGGCAGCAGGGAGTACACGGGGCTCACGGTGCGGCCGCGCCAGCTCTGCATCGTGCTGGTGAGCATGGCCACCAGGGCGTTGAGATCGTCCTTGAGGTGGGCGGGATCGGGCACACCGTTGGCGAGGGTGTAGCGCAGCTTGCGGTCGGTGTAGATGTCGAAGGCCTTGGGGGTGCGGCCGCCGCTGATCAGCACCACCCCGCGGCTGCGCAGAGCATGGCGCACACCGAGCTCGTACCACACATTGGGGTTGTCGATGCTGATGTCGGCGAGCACCAGGTCGGCCAGCAGCAGTTCCTGGAACATGTCGGCGCGGATGTCGCCGGCGCGCTGCTCCTCATCGGCGCGGAAGGCCTTGAGGCCGGCCTTCTCCAGGGCAGGCCGGATCAGGCGCTTGTGCACCTCGTTGAACTGGATCTCCTGCCCGTCGGCATCGGTCTTGGTGCCGAAGGGCATCACCACGAAGGCGTGCGGGCGGGTGTCCATGGCGGCACTGTTCAGCGGTGGAAGCCCACCAGGGGCTCCAGCACCAGCGGGCTGAAGGCGGCGAGGGCGGCGCGCAGCTCGGCGCTGGGGGAACCGATCAGCACCACCCGAACGGGCCGGAGCAGGGCGCGGAAGCGGTCGGCGAACTGCTCCTCGAACAGGCGGATATGCACCATGGCCGCGTCTGAATCGGCATAGCGCTCGAAAATGTGCACGATCGAACCGGAAGGATCGACAGACCACTCATAGCCGTGGGTGTCGGGCTCCTGATGCAGGCAGAGGTGGCTGAGGTCGGCGGCCAGCTGGCGCACCTGGGGCAGGTCGGCCGGATCGATGCTGCATTCGATCGTCCAGGTGACGGGGCCGGCCAGGGGAGCGTTCGCCATGGCGGACACCGCGATCAGAAACGTGCGTGCAGTGGTTTTGTAGCCCGAGGGGCGCACAGGACGGCTCGGGTTTGCGATCTTTTCCGATTCCACGGCTGCAGCGCCGGGTTCAGGCCTCGTAGAGCTCAAGGGGCAGCCCATCGGGATCCGCGAAGAACAGAAAGCGTTTGCCGGTGTACTCATCGATGCGAATGGGCTCGACCGCCACACCCCTGGATTCCAGAAGGCGCTTGCACTGCTCCACATCAGCCACCGCGAAGGCCAGATGGCGCAGGCCCCGGGCTTCGGGTTGCGACGGCCGCGCCGGCGGGTTCGGGAAGGAGAACAGTTCAATCTGGGAGCCGTCGGCCAGGGCCAGATCGAGCTTGTGGGAGTGGCGCTCCGCCCGATAGTGCTCGGCGATCACGCGCAGGCCGAGAACCTCGGTGTAGAAGCGCTTCGACACCGCGTAGTCGGAGCAGATCACTGCAGCGTGGTGGATCCGGCGGAGCATCTGGGCGGAGCTGAATGCGTGGTGGGGGTGGGGGGTGGTGAGGAGTGCCGGCGGGGTTGTGGCCAACGCGGCGAGGCGCCTGCGGCGCCGTGGGGTAACAACCAGCAGCCAACCAACCCTAATCCGAACAGCCGAGAATAAAGAACTAAAGGGTTGAAGGGTAAAGAATTAGTCCTGGGGGAGGCAACAGACGCGGAAACCCCCGTAGCGGTTGCGGCTGTCCGCAGGGTTGTGGATGCGATAAGCCGAACGACAATAACGAGGATGGCTATTCCAAGAACCACCTCGCTGCAGCCTGCTTTTGACATCATCACTTGCGGATAGATCTTGATCAGACCAGGCACTACCTTCAGACGGAGCGTTATCATAATTACTGTGCCATTGATCAGAACACCATTCCCACATGTTCCCATGCATGTCATGCAGGCCCCACGCATTAGCCGAGAAGCTGGCCACATCTGTAGTTTGTCGACGATAAACCCCTTTCTCAGTACTGATGTATCCATCTCTGGCATCATGGTTCACCAGGTCTGACCTAATTGAAGTTCCACAGTTAAATGGTGTTCTGCTGCCCGCCCGACAGGCGTATTCCCACTGCGCTTCGCTTGGCAGGGTGTAGTTCTTGCCCGTGCGCAGCCGCAGCCGCTCGCAGAAGGCCATCGCATCACGCCAGCTCACATTCACCACTGGGCGCTTGTCGCCCCGAAACCGCTCCGCATCCTCAAGTTTCCCCACCGGATCGGGATCCAGAGTTTCTGGCCACTCTTCAGCGCCGTCCAGCTCCGGTCGCTGCCACTCCGCCACCGCCCGCCACTGGGCCTGGGTCACCGGCGTTTGCGCCAGCAAAAACTCTGCCAAAGTCACCCGATGGACGGGCCGCTCGTTGTCGCTGCTGTCTGCTTCTGTCTCCGGTGCCCCCATCAAAAAGCTCCCCGCCGGGATGCGCAGCATCGTGAGCGCCTCGCCCTCCGCCAGCTGCTCGCGGTGGGCCAGGTGGCGGCTGCGCCAGCGCAGGATCCGCCAGGGTTCGGTGGGTACCGCCTGCGGCGGCGGGCTGGCGCTGGCCAAGGCGGGGGGAAGCGGGGCCGTTGGAGCTCAGGCTATGGCCCCTGGGCAGGGGATTGAGTAGGAATGCCGCTGGCCAAGCCAGCGGGCCCTGAACAAGCTGAACGGTTCAGCTGCTCCCCGGGTGGTTCACCGTGCCAGTGCCTTCCCGAGCGCTCCAGGACTGTTGGCCAGTGCCGCAACGCCTGTTGCTCACCCTGGCGATCTGGCTCTGCCTGGGGCTGCTCGGCCCCGCAGCCGCCTGGGCCGGCCAGCCCGTGATCGATCTGCAGCAGGGCTGGAGACCCGGGGAGGTGGAGCTCTACCACCACACCTCCGAGGGCACCAATCTGGCTCCGCTGGAGCTGGCGCTTGCCCTGCCCGATCCCAACCGCCCGGGGCACCGCTTCCTGGACGATCTAGACCAGCGCTATGGCTTCATCGCCTCGCCCGTGTCCGCCGCCAATCCCCACGGCCTGCCGGTGGGCCTGGCGGTGGATCCCAGGCCCCAGCGCTATGGCGACCGGGCCTATCTGGGCCTCACCTGTGCGGTGTGCCACACCCGGGAGCTGCAGGCCCGGCCGCTGTCGTGGCGCCAGGGCTTGCAGCCGATGCGGATGCCGGTGCACGGCGGGCCGGCGCTGGTGAACCTGCCAGCCTTCGACAGCGACTTCTACGGCGCTTTTGAAGCCCTGCTCGCCGATGATGCCGCCCTGGCCCCCTATGCCGCAGCGGTGCTCGGCGGGCCGGCCGATCCCGCGGCGATCGCTGGCCTCAGGGCTGAGATCGAGGATCTGCTGGGGCCGGTGCGGGCCACCCGCCAGCTGATCGCGGCGATGGGGGTGGAGCGGGCCGATTTCGGCCCCGGCAATCTCAATGCCCTCAGCCAGGGCAACTACAACAACGCGGGCCTCACCACCTGGTTGGTGCGTCGCGGCCTGGCGGAGCCCAGTGGCGACACACCGCTGAAGATCGGCTTTGAGGGCACGGTGAACCTGCCGCCGGTGTGGTTTGCCCACCAGGACAACTGGGCCCAGTGGTTCGCCGAGATCCACCACCCCGGGCCACGCAACTGGGTGCAGTCGGTGTCGAGTTCGCCGGTGCGGCCGCCCAGGCAGGCGGAGGCCCTGAAGGCCGGCGCGATCGTGGCCTCGGTGGACTTCGACGGCATCGAGGCGATCCAGGAGGCGGTGGTGCGGCTGCGCACACCGCTCTGGCCCCAACAGGTGTTCGGTGCCCCCGATCCCCAGCTGCTGCACCAGGGCCAGGCCCTGTTCGGCGAGCATTGCGCCAGCTGCCACCTGTCCAGCCCGCAACCGGCCAATGGGGCGGGTCGCCGCTTCCGCGAGCGGCGCGCCTTCGCGGTGGGCACGGATCCGCTGGCGGTGGAGCAGTTCGCCGCAGACGCCCAGCAGCGGGCGGCGAGCCTCACCCGGCTCTCGGAGGCGATCCTGCGCCTGCGCCATGCCCAGCTCCTGGCGCGCTTCAACAACGACGCCACCCTGGTGGCCAACACCGAGCTGTTCGACTCCAGGGGCCTGCCCAACCGCTTTGACCTGGCCCGCGACTACGACGGCAAGGAGGGTGCGGCCTACTGGGCACCGCCGCTGGAGGGCGTCTTCGCCACCTCCCCCTACCTGCACAACGGCTCGGTGCGCACCCTGACCGATCTGCTCACCCCACCCGAGCAGCGGCCCCGCCAGTTCCGCACCGGCAGCAACCTCTACAACCCGCGCCAGCTGGGGTTGGAGGATGCCGGGCCCTTTGTGTACGACACCAGCGAACCGGGCAAGGGCGCCCAGGGCCACGCCTACGGCACCGACCTGCCAGCTGGCCAGAAGCGGGCCCTGCTCGAGTACCTCAAGTCCCTCTGATCCCCAGGCTTGCCGGCATGACCGACCTGTCCTATTCGGCCACGGCCACCATCAGTGCCTGGGCCGCCACATCGGCGCGGTGATCATTCCGGAAATCGTGCGCCAGGTGCTGCGCCTGCCGGGCCTCGAAGCCGCCGGCCCGGTGGATCGCGGCGGGGGCCCCTTCCCGGAACACTTCCCCCTGCGCTGGGCGCTGTAAAGCAGGCCGCGCCCTGGCCCGCAACAGCGTGCTGGCAGGGCAAGGGCGCGACCATCTGCTCCCATACTGGTTAAAAGTCGCGACTTTTTTTCAGAGTGCGGGCAGATAGACGCATCCAGCGTCAGTTGGCGGGGCAGATCCAGCGCGACCTGGCCCGCAAGCCCGTGCTGCTCACCGGTCCCCGGCAGGTGGGCAAGACCACCCTGGCGCGGCAGCTGATGCAACACCAGCGCGCAGCCCAGTACCTCAACTGGGATGTGGCCGTCGACCGGGCTGTGCTGCTGAGACAGAGCTGGAACCCGAGAGCCGATCTGCTGGTGTTCGATGAGATCCACAAAATGCCGCAGTGGAAGCTCTGGCTGAAGGGTGTGATCGACGCCAGGCCCGATGGTCAGGCGCTGCTGGTCACCGGTAGCGCTCGCATGGACACCTTTCGCCAGGCGGGGGAATCGCTGGCGGGTCGCTACCTGCCCTTATTGCCCGGGCCCTGCTCCAGGCCCCCAAGGTGTATTTCAGCGATACGGGTCTGGTCAACGGCGATGCGGGTGTGAAGTTTGAGAATGCAGTGGCTGTCCTGCTGCGCCAGCAAGTTCATCAGATAACGCACACCAGTGGCTGTGACGCCGGCCTTCACTACATCCGCACCAAAGACGGTGCCGAGGTGGATTTCTGCCTCAGCCGTGATGGCCAACTCATCCGCTTGCTGGAGTGCAAGCTCAATGACGCCTCACCCCATCGGGCCCTCGGGCGTTTTGCCCAGCAATTTGCCGACGCGGAAGCCATTCAGCTGGTGCGGGATGCGCGCCAGGTGGAGCAGCGCGGTGGCGTGGTGGTGGTGCCTGCTGGCGAATGGCTGGCGCAGCTGCAGGGGTGATGGCGCTCAGCTCAGCTCCCCCTCCCCCTCCAGCAGCTGCCGGTACAACCCCGCTAGGCGCCGCTCCAATTCCCCCGCGTCCATCCCCGGCAGCTCCAACGGG
>Ga0207937_1000136_pt1 | contig 24690 bp, 24 predicted proteins | sample LakMenEpi04Sep11_FD_150668 | JGI IMG/M metagenome (GOLD analysis project Ga0207937, IMG submission 150668) | Freshwater microbial communities from Lake Mendota, WI - 04SEP2011 deep hole epilimnion (SPAdes) | ecosystem: Environmental > Aquatic > Freshwater > Lentic | place: Lake Mendota, Madison...
GATATCCAATCCAATCTGATCGACGCCCGACAAGAGGGCCGACGAGAGGGCCGACAAGAGGGTATAGAGATCGGTGAGCAACGAGGCGAGCAGCGTGGAAAGCTTAAAGCAAGTGTCCAGATCTACGAGGGTCTTCTTGGCGAATCGGTTACTTCCGACAGTGAGCTTAACAATCAAACAATTGAATCGTTAGAAGCGATGGTGACGCAATTGCAAAAGCGACTTCGTAACCGCACTTCTTAGGTGTAGCCGCAAGAACGTTACCTTTAACTTGACACCAGATGATCTGGCAAATGATGGAAATGATTCCAAAAATCTAGTTGCCAGCGGCCATTGGATTTGATGAGGCAGGAAATCGATGTGTTGATGGGCTCGGCGACATGCGAGTCCAGATCTTCAATCCCAAGAAACGATTCGAGCAATCTGACCTTAAAGTCCGCATGAATCATCATGGCAACACGATGTGTGGAGTGCCGAGGCTCATTATCGAACCACTTGCGTACTTCGTGGGCTCGAAGCCGCGCTTGTGACGTGGTTTCATACTCCTTGAGAGGATTCCAGCCATGCTCTGTAATGCGGGGATCCAGCTCCCAGCCAGAGTAATGCGTTTCCAACTCCCGTCGAGTCATCCCAGGTTCAGCAAATCGTTTTCCCGTTTCGAATCCACGATGGCAACCACCTTGTTCGAATAGATCCTGTCGGATGATCGGCATTAAGCCTAACGCGGAGGCGCTCGGTTTCAACGTCTGCAACGACCGCAAGAATGGACTGCAGTACAGAAGCGTCGGTTCGAATCGATGAATGAAGCTGGCAAGCAGTTTGGACTGCTCTACCCCCAACTCCGTGATGCCTGGATCAGGAACTCGCTCGGAGTCAGGTTTCGCATTGTTGGCTGACTGAGCATGCCGGATGAGAAACAGTTTCCAATCTGCCGACATGGGTTATCCCGCTTTACGGATTTGGTTGGGCAATTGCAAAAAGTCTTCGTCGATAGGCAAGGTACCTTCGTTGCCGGAAGACTGTTTTTTCAAGAGTTCTTTGGCCGTAACGTAACTGGCTCCCGTGCGTGCATATTGGCTTGCCAGCTCCAAGAGTTTACGCCGCTGTGATAATCGAAAGGAATCATCACCGATCAAATGGCTCATTTCCTTTGTCAACTTTGCGATAGACTCATTGGCTGTTCGCGAATTTGATTTGCCGTAGGAGATTGCTTCTGGAAGTACCATCTCTTCGGCGATAAGATTCGGTAGCGAAATGCTCTTCACTCGCACCAATAATTTGGCTAGCAAATAAGTCATTTGGTTGACATGATACATCACCGCTGCGGGTTTGCCTCTCGCCATCATTTCGAGCGACACGGACCCACTCTTCATCAGAGCACAATCCCCGATCTCGATGATCTCGCTTGTCTTTCCCGCGAAAATATGGATGGGTAGTTTCGAATCGCTAGTGGTTAACAAGGTTCTGCACCAAAGTGCATGAGAGTCTTTCAACGCTGCCACTAGGAATTGTACGTTCGGATGCATATGCGCTAAACGTCTAATGACCTCGAGTTGGAGTGGCCAATTATGTTTGACCTCGTGGTCCCGGGAACCCGGCAACACGGCAACTTGGATCCGGTTGTTTTGTCTCCAATGCTGGATGAACCGCGTATCCATCGGTTGACCCGCGATGCTATCAAAAAACGGGTGCCCAACGTACGTCGCAGGAACATGATTCTTTTCAAACCATGTTGTCTCAAAGGGTAGATTGCAGAATACATGATCTACATTGCGTCTCATCTTCGAAACGCGCCAACCTCCCCATGCCCATAACTGTGGTGGCAAGTAGTAATAGACCGGGAGGCCGTATTTCTTGGCCCGTTTCGCAATATGCCAATTGAAGCCTGGGAAATCGACCAACACGACTGCATCGACATCGCCACGAGCAAAAGTCTGCTCAGCCATCTTGGCAATTCGAAAAAACTCCCGCAGCTTAGGAATCACTTCTGCGAAACCCATGACGGCCATACTGGTAAGATCAAAATCTAAATCCAAACCAGCTTGGATCATTTTGGATCCACCGAATCCTCGAAAGGAGGACGATGGCGAAAGATTTCGCAACGAACGAATCAGATTCGATGCATGAAGATCGCCGCTTGGCTCACCGACGGAGAAAAAGAACCGTTGTCCCATGAACACTTCGTCGTGGTTAGGTGCCACAAACGCTTCCAGAGTGTTGAATTGACTACAGTCAACTGTTTGATGGCAGTCACTGTTCTCGTTCTGATTCATCGGTCATTGGGTCGTTAGAGTTTGGAAAGAACCTAACGGTATACGGGAAACTGCGCAACTGAGACAAGAGTAAGAAACTGATTTACCGATTAGTGGAGATGTTCCGTGATGAACGACCGCAATTCGCTAGCAAAAACCTCAGGCTGTTCCATCGGTGCAAGATGAGCGGAATTCGCAATCTCCACGTACCGACTGCCTCGGATAGCTAGCTGCATCCGCTCCACGACGCTCGGCGGGGTGATAGGATCGTTAGTCCCCGCAACACATAACGTGGGGAACCGCCAATCCTTCATTTTTTCGATAAAGCTTGTGCGTTTGCACATGGCGAGTTGCGCCCAAGCGACTGTCGAAGGATGGGTGGAAAGCAGCATCTGACGAACGCATGCCACCAAGTTTGGGTTATTCTCTTCGGTAAACTTGCAAACCAGTTTCTGCAACATCTCTCCGACCGACCGCTCCGTTCCGAAGGTGATCGCACTGGCGGCCATTTTCAATCGATTCTGAACTCCTGCATCGTCGTCAGCATTGGCTCGAGTGTTCGACAGAACCAACTGGGAAACTAGGTCTGGGAAGTCGTTCGCAAATTGCATGGCCACATAGCCCCCCATCGACAGGCCGCACACAACGACGGGCTGACGGACCGCTTTGGCGGCCAGAAGGTCGCGGCAATCTATCGCCAAGTCTCGCATAGAAAAGGACTTATGCTCTTCCGGAGCGCTGCCGAAACCTCGCAAATCGGGTGCCAGGCACAGAAACTGGTCGGCAAGCAGTTCGATGGTGGTTTCCCACATGCTGGCGTTGAGCGGGAAGCCGTGCAAAAATAGAATCGGAATGCCTGTACCTGCGATTTTCAGGGGAATTTGACGTTTTCCCAAATCGACCGATACTTGGTCCTGAAACGGAAATCCGTGATTGGAAGACATGGTTTAGAGATTTGTCCGATTGGGTGCGGCAGGGGGATCCAAAAAATGTTGCGGGGGCTAGTTTTCCTTTCCTAGGAAAGGTTTGGCGGATTATACTCGCGGTAGTCTATTCGTATTGGGAAGCGTTTACTGCTGTTCCCAAGTTACCTTTTCGGTCTCGTTCAAGGTCGATTCAGCGTGAATTCTTCAATCTTTCGTTGCTTTTTGCTGATCGCGATCACAACCAGCTCGTTTGCGTTCGGCCAAGTTTCGCCAAGCGATAGTACGGCTTCTTCGCGTTTGCCAGCACGCAAACTAGCGGAAGGCATATTGACCGTTGTGCCGCCGGATCAAGATTTTGCCGACACTTCGATCGGGCCATTGGATCTGGACTTGGTAGAGAAGCATCCAGAATTAGCGTGGACTGCCCCCGATTTTCCGGACAATAAACCCTTTTTTGGTTCCCCCGCGGAAACTCTCTTGGAGTTGTCCAAGACAATCACGTTTCGCCGAGACGTTTGGTCGTTACAAATAGCGTTCAAGCCCGTTCGACTGATTGAGGTCGATGTTCCGAATGCCGCAGGTCAATTGGAGCGTAAGGTTGTGTGGTATATGGTTTATCGAGTCCATTACCCTGGGCTAGATGTTTTGCCGGTGGCCGATCCAGAGAGCAATATTGCAAGCGATCCTCAAAGCGGAGCCCGCGAATCCGTTCGTTTCCTGCCACGATTTTCCATCGTTAGCAAAGAGCGTAATTTGATGATCGATGCCAGGATCTTGCCCACGGCGAAAGCTGCAATCGAAGCCAAGGAACGTGTTGGACAACCCCTTTTGGATTCCATCGAAATCGCCAAGATAGACATCCCATATTCGGCAGACGGAAGCAAAGGTGTATGGGGGCTTGCAACTTGGACGGATGTTGATCCGAGGTTGGACTTTTTTGCGGTTGATATTCGCGGGTTAACGAACGCATATCGAATCAAAACGGATGCGGCTTCGGCAAAGCAATACGAAAGAAAGACACTCCGCATTTTCCATTGGAGAGCAGGGGATGCAATCGACGAAGCTAAGGATAGAATTCGGTTAGGAATTCCAGCATCGGAGTCCCCGGAGCGCGTTCAGCATTATTTGGACAAATTCAGTCTTCAAGAACGCCTTGATTATCAGTGGATCTACCGCTAGACTTTTGGACCCTGCGATTCCAGATTGGTCGGGGGAACATCAAAACAATTGAGATTGGGATTAGGTAAGATAGATGGCACACAAGAAAGGTCAGGGCTCGACGCGTAACGGACGCGATTCGAACGCTCAGCGTCGTGGAGTCAAGAAGTTCGGCGGCGAAAAGGTATTTCCAGGCAATATTTTGATCCGACAAGTGGGAACGAAATGGCATCCTGGCAGAAATGTCGGTATTGGTAACGACTACACCATTTTCGCCCTCGTTGAAGGAAACGTTTACTTCGATCGAGAAGGACGCCGGATCAACGTGAAGCCAGCGATCGCTTCATAAGTGAGTCGACCTAGGCGGTCTTCCGTGCTAGTAAATCTGAATCAAAGGGGAGTGAATTCGTTCGCTCCCTTTTCGTTTTTCCCAGGCTTGAATCAGTATTTCGCATTGTTTTTTGGTTGGTCATCACCAGCAACTAGAGTTCTAAAATGTTCGTTGATCGTGTCGAAATAGAAGTCATCGCTGGTCGTGGAGGCAACGGCTGCATGGCTTTTCGTCGCGAAAAGCACGTCCCGCGTGGTGGTCCCTATGGAGGTGATGGCGGAGCTGGCGGGAGCGTCATCGTTCGAGCTCAGAATGGTGTGAATTCGCTTGTGGAATTTGCTCACCAGAAGCATTGGCGTGCTGAGCATGGAGCACCAGGCCTCGGATCAAATTGTCACGGCAGAAACGGCCATGATCTAGTTCTATGTGTACCGCCGGGAACGGTGATCATGGATCGACAGACAGGAATCGTGATCCGCGACCTGGTCAACGATGGTGATGAGATCATCGCGGCTCGTGGCGGTCGAGGGGGGTGGGGCAATACACACTTCAAATGCTCTACCAATCAGGCTCCTCGCGAAACCACCCCAGGCGGAATGGGTGAGCAACGGCGCGTGATCTTGGAGCTCAAATCGATTGCGGATGTTGGGCTTATCGGCATGCCCAACGCCGGAAAGAGCACCATGCTCAGCCGCTTGTCGCGTGCACGCCCTGAGATTGCAGACTATCCCTTCACGACCAAATTTCCCAATCTAGGATTGGTATCCGTCGATATAGATCGAACCTTTGTGTTGGCGGATATTCCTGGATTGATCGAAGGGGCGGCCCAGGGACATGGGCTGGGGCATGATTTCTTGAGACATATCATGCGGGCAGGTATTCTGGTCCACTTGGTCGAACCGATGCCCATGGACCAGTCGGATCCGATTGGGAATTACAAAGCAATTCGTAAAGAACTCGAAGAGTACAGCGATGAGTTGGCGAAGCGGCCAGAGATTCTTGTCGTGACGAAATCAGAACTACCGAATGCCAATGAAGTTCGCGACGCACTCGCGGAGTTGGTCGGCAGAGAGGATGTCATGATTGTGAGTGCAGTTACCGGGCAGGGACTAAACCAGTTAGTAACACGAATCTCTGAGTTACTGGCACTGCAAAAAACGCAAGCCGTATGATCTTGGTGGACATTGGCAACAGCGGAGTTCGAACCGTCCGGTTTGACGACGACTCACTGTCGATGGACCATGTCTACCGTTTATCCTGGAACGCGAACCTTAACTCGCGTGGAAAATCCGAACCGAAACAGGAATCGCATTCGAATCAACGTTGGTGCACTTCCTTAGATTCCTCGGCTTTCGATTGGCTCGTTAGCCACTATGCATCGGTGCCGACTGCTACGTGGTGGATCTCTTCGGTACAGCAAGCGGCGTTTCTGCAGCTCGAGAAAGCGATCGTGAAACAGTCACATCGAAGTTCGATACGCAAGGTAACTTTCGATAACATCCCGATGAAGAAAGCTGTCGATTTTCCAGATCGAACAGGAATGGATCGAATGCTCTCGGCATGGGAGGCGTGGGAGTCTCTTCAGCAGCCAAACACACCGAAGGTTCCTGTGATTGTTGCTCAGGCAGGGACAGCGTTAACCGTGGATTGCGTCTCGAGCGACGGAACGTATCAAGGGGGGGCGATAATGCCGGGCCTTGGGCTGTCATTGCAACTGCTGGCGGCAGGGACCGACCAATTGCCGTGGCTCGGAAATCATCAAGTAACGGCCGACCCGCCGTTGCCTGGCAAGGATACGTCACAAGCGATCGCAGCAGGGGTGCATGCAGCGCTCGCCGGCGGTGCTCGATTTCTGGTCGATCGTTATCGCTCAAATGCAGAGTGGAAGAATGCTACGGTGGTTGTCACCGGCGGTGATGCTTCTATCCTATCTCGTTACGTCCCGCCACCCGCACGTTGTGTGGATCATCTTGTGCTCCGTGCTTTGTATCGGCTTGCAAAATTAAATCAGGGAACAAATGGGTACTGATCATGACCAATCAACGGCAATTGCTGCATCCTCGTGACGAGATACTCCAAGCGATGGAGAGAATCTATCGCTACCGAATGACAACTACGTCGGGCGGAAATGTATCGGTACGGCAATCCGATGGGAGCATTTGGATTACACCCGCCCGCGTCGACAAAGGGAGTTTGACCCGCTCCGATGTCATACATGTTTTGCCTGATGGTACGATCGAAGGTCCACATCGACCGTCCTCAGAGTTCCCGTTCCATCAAGCGATCTACAAGGCTCGGCCTGATCTTCGGGCCGTTGTTCATGCGCATCCCGTAGCCCTCGTCGCATTTAGTATTTGTGGAACGATTCCGAACACACGTATCTTTCATCAAGCATTTTTCATGTCGGGCAAAGTCGGTTTTGCACCCTATGCGTTGCCTGGAAGCAGTGCATTAGGAGATTCAATCGCAAAGCAATTCGCTGCGGGGTGTGAAAGTGTCATAATGGAAAACCATGGTGTAGTCGTCGCTGGCAAGTCTCTATCCCATGCCTTCGAACGTTTCGAAGCGTTCGAGTTTGCTGCCAAGACGCTTTTAAAGGCCAATCGCATAGGTACCCCGCGATATCTTTCCGATGATGAGCTCGCCTTGGCCAACAAACGGAAGATCTCCATGAATTCCTTTGTGCCAGGCGAGCCGTCGGACCGAGAACGCGAATGCCGTAAGCAGCTAATCGATTTTTTGCGGCGAGGTTGCAGGCAGAGATTGCTCATTAGTACCGAAGGAAGTTTTTCCGCTCGAATCGATTCGGAACATTTCTTGATAACGCCTTCGCAGTCGGATCGAGAACGTCTACGTATCGACGACCTCGTGTTAGTGCAGGGGAATGCTCATGAAGCGGGGAAGGTGCCAAGCCGCGCGACTCGCTTGCATCAGGCGATTTACGAAAAACATTCTTCGGTGCAGTCTGTTGTTTTTGCGCATCCGGTAAATGCGACCGCATTCAGTGTCACCGAGGGAAACTTTGATGCGAGAACGATACCGGAAAGTTATATCTTCCTGCGCGATGTTGCCAGGATTACATATGGGGTTCAGTACGAGAAAGGTGACTCGTCGATTGCAGACATTGTTTCTTTGAAGTCGCCGGCCGCATTGGTTGAGAATGACGGCGTCGTCGTGCTAGGAACTAGTATTCTTGATGCTTTTGATCGCCTCGAAGTCTTGGAGTCAACGGCAGAGGCTATCATCAATGCTGGAAGCATCGGAGTTGTAACGCCGATGTCCAACGACGTGATTGATGAGCTACGGATTGCATTCAAAATGGATAACGTCCAATAATGCCGCTTCGGTTTTGAGATCGGTCATTTCGCTCGCGATATCAAGAACCTGCGAGATCCTGTCAAGTAGACTCGATAGCGCGTAGAAGATTTTGTCGAAGTGTATAGAGCCGGGTTGGTTCGGTAATTTTCCCACCACCCACTTCCGTCACGTAGAACACATCGACGACTTGATCCAAATGCGTGCTGACTTTGGCCACTTGCAAATCAAGCTTGAGGTCAAAGAGCGTCCGAGAAATATCGTAGAGTAGCCCTGTTCGGTCGTATGCAAAAACGTTGATAATGGTGTGTAGGTCGGAGGTTGCGTTATCGAAACGTATCTGCGTAGGCTGCAATCTTGCTGCGGCCGCATCACTATGGGATTGCGTTTTCCATACACGACGGAAAACAGGTGGATTGATATTCTGTGGGTCCACCGCGAAGATGAGTTGCTTGCAAACTTGTGCAATGCGATGGGATGGCGGTGTTCCCTCATAGTCTGGGTCCTCTACGAGGAATCGGTCCCACGCAATCATACCAGGCTGTGTGTGGATCTCCGCCGACAGAATGCTCAGCCCCTGGCTGGCCATGGCGCCTGCGATACGATGGAACAAACCGATCGCTTCTTCCTGGCGAACCGCAATGACATACTCTGTTGCGTCTCGATCTGTCTGAAACGCTCCCCACGCTTGAGCTGGATGATCGAAGGTTAGTTGACGTAATCGCCGCAGCTCTTCCATTACTTGCTTTGGTTTCAGGTTCAGAAGATAACCCGCGGGTACTTTGTCGATTTGCTCCTTCCACCAACTATCATCTCGCTCGCGAACAGTGAGAAGCGCTTCGGTTGCTCTGCGCTGCGTACTTACGATGTCCAGGAATCGTTGTCCGGGGCTCTCGCTTCGGAATTGCGATTCGGTGGCATCATACAATTGCAAAATAAGGTTGAGTTTCCAATCGTTCAACGCTCCAGGACCGACTGCATCCAGATCGGCGCATGAAAGGACCATCAAGTGCTGAAGACGTTCAATGGAACCAACTTGCTTTGCGAACTGAACAGCGGGCGCTTTTTGCGATAGATCAAACCGAAACGCCGTGTGGGTCATAAGCAAATGCTGATGAACGAGAAAGACCAACAGATCTCGATCAGCGTCGGACAGCCGGAGTATCGTTGCCGTTTCCTCCGCAATGACTTTTCCTACCTCGCTATGATCTTCGACAAACCCTTTGCCCAGATCATGAAGCAACAGAGCCAGATGAAGGATTCTCTTGTTTTTTAGGCTGCGATAGACCCGCCCAAGAACGTTGTCGTCCTTGGCAAAGTCACAGGCGGATTCCACAGAACGAATACAGTGCGCATCGACCGTGTATTTGTGATACTCATTGAATTGTAGGAGACAGCGTGCATGTCGCATCGCAGGAATAATCTGCTCCAAAACACGCAGCTCGTGCAGGCGGCGAAGCACATCTCCTAACCGTCGCGGTTCGCAGATCAGGTCTAAAAAGCGATTGATTGCCTCCGGAGATGCTTGAACGTCTTTTCGGCGAAGCATTGTCTGGCGAATAGTACGCCACGTTCGATGCTCAATTCTTCGATTGTAACGATTAGATAATTGCATCAACTCCAACACTCGAGCTGGATCCGATTTGATTCGATTCAAACCAGATTTGGTCGCCCATATTTCATTCATTCCCAGACGAATGCCGCCACCAATCGGCAAGCCCAAGAACTTCGCAACTATCGAAACAAGACTGAGTCGTGATTGGGAATAGCCCACGAAGTTTGCGGAGGAGTAGCGAACTTCGCTGGTGATTTCGAAGAACTGCTGCATGAATTCTTCAACAGGCAAAACACCTTCCGAGCCCTTGAGCTGGTAGAGCGAGGCCAATTCCATCTGTTTGGTTCGATCCAGCGAATCCTGTGAACGCCCCGCTCGAAAGTGGAGTTCGTTTCGAAGCCGGAGCAGATACTGATACCCATCGCGAATCGTGTGGTAGTCTTCCTCCTCGAGTATTCCCATCGCAGCCAATTGCTCGGGGTCCTTTTCTCCGTAACAAACGAATCCGATCCATCGAACTATCTGTACATCGCGCAAACATCCACGGGATCGCTTCACGTTCGGATGGAGCAGATAGATCGTTTCGCCGTATTTCTTGCGTTCAGCAAGTCGCTCGTTTTCTATCATTCGAGCAAGTCGAATGGAGCGTCGCTTGCACCCAATCGAAATCGAGTGAAAGAACTGATTGAATAACGACTGGCTTCCGTCGAGCAACCTCATTTCAAAGAACGAGGTCAATGTTGTTGCATCAGACCATCCAGCCGAACGAGCCTGCGCGGCAGTTCTGACAGAGAAGGAAAGTTGTAACCCAGCATCGACAATCATCTGACCTATTGCTCGAGCGAGAGGGGTTATCGCTGCCTCAGTACCTCGATAGAGAAGCATGAGATCAAGGTCTGAGTACGGAGCCAGATCACGTCGGCCGTAACCACCGAGCGCTACAAACGCGTAAGACGATGGATCAGGAGCAGTTCCAAGATCCTCGAGCGCAGCCGCGATCAAACGCCTTACCGCATCATCAACATCGTCCGTCCAAGCGGAGCAAACTTGAAAACCGGCAGCGCCAGATGCGTGCAGAACTTCAGCCTTGTCGCGCGCCTCTATGAGAAACGCGCGTTCTAAAACAACTTGTTGATGGAGAGAGGACAAGGGACAGCACCGTGCTGAAGGCGTGTCGAATGAGGATAATCAACGTGTTGGCTTAAAGTGCGTCTTCGCCGTTTTCGCCCGTGCGAATCCGGACTGCAGTCTGCAGATCGGAAACGAAGATCTTTCCATCACCAATTTGCCCAGTTTGAGCCGTCTTTACGATCGTGTCGATCACGGTTTGCAAGTTGCTGTCGGAGCAAACAACTTCAATCTTGACTTTGGGCACGAAATCTACTGCGTATTCCGTACCGCGATAGATTTCAGTGTGCCCTTTCTGTCGCCCGTAGCCTCGCACTTCACTGACGGTCATTCCGTGGATGCCTTGTTCGGTTAGTGCGTTCTTGACGTCCTCCAACTTAAAATGGCGAACAATGGCCTCAATCTTTTTCATTCCAATTCTCCAGGAACACTAGCTGTCAACGAATCGCAGGACCGCCTGTGCGATACCCCGCACATCCCGCACCTCCAGTGTACCAAGATAGAATCCTTCGCAACAAGACTCCTTTGATTTCAGCCAAGAATTTACCCAGGTTCCTTACTTTCCCGTGCGATCATCCGTTGCTGCCACCGCGCGATCCACGACTTTCCGCAATCTACTAGTAATGTCTCGTTCCGAAAAAATGCTAAAGGAATATTCACGAGACGAACATATAGCCTTCTGATGTCGCTGCTGTATCAGCTTACTTGATGCTGCTTCGATGGATTCAGACTCTTCATGGATAGTGGCGTGAATTTTGGTGCGTAGCGAAGCCATCCGATCGTGCCACTCGGCTTTCGCATGCCCGCTCGGGATATTCGCAATCAACGATTCGTGTTCCGTCCATAAACTCTGTGCCGTCGGAGATCGCAAATCCAAGAATCGTTCGGGCGACGAGCGAAGCCATCGAAGCTGATCGTTCAATTTTCTTTCGTCGAGTTCGACTGCTCCTGCAGGCTCCACTATTGGCAAATGAAGTGTCGCCGATGCAACGATCATCTTTGGTGCTGTTACCCCCCATAAACGGCAAGCGATCTCGTCGGTCACAGAATCATACAATCCGCCTCCAACACCGTGCACGAACAAATCGCTGAGAACAAAACGTAGAAACAAAGTCGTCATCAACGCGCGTGGTCGAATGCAAATCCCCTGTTGGCACCATTCGTTCCACACTTGATGACACCTCCCCGTGTCGATATCGAGTGCGAGATCGTCGGGAACACGCAGTAGTATCGATGCATCCTGCGATGGTGAGTTTGATAGATAGCTTCCTCGGGCGGATTGCGAAAACCACAGCTTGCTCCGATAGTGATCTTTCAGAATCTCTGATTCTGCACGCCTGGCACGATAAATCCAAAACGGCATCTCAACCCAACCGGCTTGCGATTGAAGTTCAGGAACCGGTTGGGCCGCGTTTCGAATTTTGCGTCGACGGCGAAACTCGTCTCGGCTAAGGTTGTATGCATCAATCAGTCTGGTCGATTCACTAAGGCATCGAAAAACAAATTCTCCAAAAGCAGAACGTTCACAGAGTTGACTCATGCGGACTTCGCTATTCTCGATGCCGCACGATAATTCCACGCTTCGTCTCAAAAGGGAGAATGCATCTCCGACAGATTTGTTAGTCGAAATGCAACGTTCCAGAACGGAAAACCTAGTGGACAGGATGGGCTCCCAGCCTTGTGATATACAGTCTTGCTCCACGGAATTCACTACATCCTGCCAATCTGGAAGCATTGATGGTTCGAGATAGGTTGACTGCCAAGGAAGCGGAGGATGCGCCAAGCTTCGAAACGGAAGGACGTTGTTTCTTACGACGAGTTTTCCCGCTTTTTCGTAGATCGTTTTGATCGTGTCCGCTTTTGCCAAATCATGATCAATGATGACATGCAATGGCTGGCAGGCAGATCCGTTTGCAGAAAGCTTTTGAGAAATGCCTGCGAGAAGATAATTCTTGAACCACACACCTGGATGAAACAACTCTGGCTGATGTCCACCCACCAACCAACGCTTCGGCTTCGTTGCCGTCGTTTTTCTTGATGTACTCGTATCTAAATAACCACACCCATTGTCAAAATTTTGTGCCTCTTCGAGAGCCTCTATCCTCGCTAGAACTCTCAAGTCTTGCAGCCAGCGCGGCGAGTCGACCTGAAGTCCTAGGTTATAAGACAGAAGCCCGTCGGCCGGTTCCGACAATGGATACAACAGGTGTGAATTGTTGTTTCTTGGAACAATGAAAGATTTATTGGTAGACACGAGTAGATGGTATCAGCGACAGCATCGATGTTAACATTCGCCAGAACATATGGCAGGAGCATGTGGCAAACTATACCCTCGATCCTTCATCGCCTGGATACTGTCGTCAATGACTCGGTTGTAGTAGGCCAAACGAACGGAGCCATCGTCCAATGCCCCACCAAACGAACGCGATTCATCCAAATAAATCAACGGAACCGGTACCTCCAAAATAGAAAGACCGATCATCGCTGCTTGGGTCCAAAGCTCAAGCGGCATCGCATAGCCGTCAACGGTAATGTCCAAGTGTCGCAGGGCTTCGGTTCGATAGGCTTTGAATCCGCAGAATGTATCGGTCAAGTTCCAATGGAAAAGATCATTAATTCTCTTCGTCACCTGTTTGTTGATAAACAGCCTCTGTGCAGGCGGAACGCTGTCGCCGTCGTACTGCTTCAAATACCGTGAGCCCGAAACGATATCGACGTTATGACAAGCAGAATAAAAGCGAGGCAACCGCTTTGGCTGATGCTGTCCATCGCAGTCCAAAGTGACGATTGTCTCGTACCCCGCCTCGATCGCGTATTGAAACGCTGTCCGTAGCGCTGCGCCATAGCCTTGGTTCTGCTCGTGATGTAGAACGGTGATATCTCTACGCGAGTCCAGGATCTCGCGAGTCCCGTCACTCGAACCATCATTCACCACCAAGACATGCGGCGCATACTTCGATACTTCGTCGAGAACCTGACCAACGTATCCCACCTCGTTATAAACGGGCAATGCGGCTAACCACTTTTTTGTCATGATCGATCTTCATGTGCGGAAGTTATAGTGCGAAAAAATCAGGCACTTTCCAGATGAAAATTTATGCAAACTTCCACCCAGGCATTGTAGATCCCACCCCCCATAGGTCAACGATTCCATTTACTGAATGTAGAGTGGCTTTCTCCAAGCCACAATCGTCAGAACCGCTACAAACCTTACATTGGCTGCAATTCAGCTCGCATAAGCTCGCTAGGCCACAGATCTTGCCAACTTTCTATGGCGAACTCTTTTGATGGGGTACAGTTTGCTGGGCAGTAAAAATCTGCCGCTCATTCTCATCACTCCTATCTTTTTGGCGGGACGGACATGGCAAAATCAGAAATCGCAGCATCAGAAATCGTCACTTTAGATCGACGCACACGTGATCGCCGAGTCGCTGACCCAGCTGATTCGAAGCTAAAGTCCATTATCGCAAATGAACGACGCAAGAATAAAGTACAACGCCGACGCCAAATCGACCCAACGACCTGCGAGCGTGACTATTCTGGCGACGAAGTTGAATTCATGCGAGCTCTAGAGCAATACAAACGCACGAGCGGTCGCATGTTCCCAACCTGTAGTGAGATTCTCGAAGTTGTCCGTTCTCTCGGCTATGCTCGCGTGGCTCCATCCATGAACAATAAAAACGAAGAGACGAATAGTGAAAACCAAGAGACTACTGAAACAACGCTTTCGTGAACTCCTCTGGATTGAAGATTGCTAAATCTTCTAACCGCTCGCCCAATCCAACAAACTTCACCGGTAGTCCAAATTGCTCCGCGATCGGAACAATCACGCCTCCTTTTGCACTACCGTCTAGCTTCGCAAGCACTATACCGGTACAGCCAGCCGCTTGCGAAAACCCCTTCGCTTGACTGATGGCGTTCTGCCCGGCCGTCGCATCGAGTACCAGCAGAACTTCGTGTGGTGCTCCCTCGATCTGTTTTGCGATCACGCGTTTGATCTTTTCGAGCTCTTGCATCAAGTTGTTTTGCGTCTGCAATCGACCGGCCGTGTCAATGATACAAACATCGTAGTTTTCGGCGATCGCTTTTTGCAATGTTCGATACGCTACGCTTCCTGGATCGGAACCATGCTCTCCGAGCACAATGTCGCAACCGATTCGATCTGACCAAATCTTGAGTTGTTCTACCGCAGCAGCTCGAAAAGTATCACCGGCACCCAACAGTACTTTATTTCGATGACGCGTTAGTCGATACGCTAACTTTGCAATCGACGTCGTCTTGCCTGACCCATTGACGCCAACAACCAAGATACACGTCGGTCCACTGTCCGCAAACTTGAGAGGGGCTTTCTTGTTCTTTAGCGCTGTACCAATCTCGTTCCGAATAATCTCTAGGACATTCTCCATCTCGATTTTTCGAGCGCGGTACTGATCATAGATGGAATCTTTGATCTTTGTGGCCATGGCATTGCCCATGTCCGTGCGAACCAAAATCGCATACAGTTCGCTCAAAAACTCATCATCAACCAATCGTCCTTCCGCAGTCCAAAGATCGCGAATGTCTGTTTTGAGTAGCTCGTTCGTTTTGGTCAGTACGCGACGCCACCAACTCGTTTTATTGGATGGATCCAGCGTCTCCGAAGTGTCCGCGGATTCAGCAGACGGGTCGTCGAAAAGTTCACTCGGCTCAATCGATGATTCTTCGGATGAATTAGGAGTGTTCGTCTCTTCGCGTTTTCGCTTCCAAAAAACCATTCGTGATCGTCGTCGCCTATAGATTGAATCTAGGATTTGCGCTGATCCATGCTTTTGATCAGCGCCTCACAATTTCCCGACTGATTGTTACGGAGATGTGGTGGGATTGATACGGCAAATTGCTAATCGAGACTCACCGTGACCGTTTTACACTCGGTGTAAGCCTTCAGGCCTTCTTCCCCTAACTCCCGACCTTGGCCACTCATTTTGAAACCGCCGAATGGAGCCGCCGCATCGAACACGTCGTAGCAGTTCACCCAAACAGTTCCCGCGCGTACCCGTTTCGCAAACTCATGAGCATTCGACACGTTTCGTGTCCAAATGGCCGCAGCTAAACCATAGAACGTGTTGTTAGCCCGCCGAATGAGATCCTCCCAATCGTCGAAGGTAAGGATGGACATCACCGGCCCAAATATCTCGTCCTGTGCGATCGCCATAGAGTCTGAAACGCCATCGAAGACGGTCGGCTGAACAAAGTATCCGCTATCTCCAACCCGGCCTCCCCCTGCAATGCAATTCGCTCCCTCGGCATTCCCTTTGTCAATGTAGCTCATGATTTTGTCAAACTGCGCCCTGTCGACTTGCGGCCCTTGCTCGGTATCGAGCGAAAATGGATTCCCCACTTTCCGGTTCTTTGCCAACTCCTTCACTTTGCTCACGAACTCTGCATGGACGCTCTTGTGAACGAAAACTCTCGAGCCTGCGCAGCAACACTGACCTTGGTTCAAGAACAGACCGATATACGAACCCATGGCCGCGCGGTCCAGGTCCGCATCTGCAAGCACCACATTTGGGCTTTTGCCCCCAAGCTCGAACGTGAGTCGCTTCAACGTGTCTGCTGCTTCGCGCATGATGATCTGAGCCGTTCGATGCTCTCCCGTAAATGCGATCTTGTCGACACCAGGATGCTTTACCACGGACGCTCCAGCGGTCGGACCATAACCAGGAACGATATTGATGACTCCGTCCGGAATCCCAGCTTCCTTGGCCAACTGCGCCATACGTAAACACGTTAATGGAGTCTGTTCGGCAGGCTTCATTACAATCGTGCAACCGGCTGCCAATGCAGGTCCCCACTTCCATGCGGTCATCAACATCGGAAAATTCCATGGAATAATCTGACCTGCAACCCCAACGGGTTCACGGCGAGTGTACGTGAAGTAATTGCCACGAATGGGAATCGTCGAACCATGAATCTTATCCGCGTAGCCGGCATAATATCGAATACAATCGATCACCAAAGGTAAGTCGGCATGACGAGACTCACGAATCGGTTTGCCATTGTCTAATGTTTCCAACGCAGCTAACTCATCCACTTCTGCTTCGATGAGATCGGCGAGCCGGTACATACAGCGCCCTCGATCGCGTGCATCCATCCGGTTCCACGGTCCGCTCTCCAGTGCGCGGCGGGCTGCCTTGACTGCGGCATCGACATCGGCAGCGTCCCCCTCCGCTACTTCGCATATAACCGCCTCGGTTGCTGGATTCACGGTCGCAAATGTTTTGCCCGAGACAGCGGACCTCCACTGTCCATCAATAAAGCACTCCGTATGCTGGATTTTGGGAGGGCGAATGGTCTCTGCGACTGTAGCCATAGTGAAACTCCAAGAGAGGGAATCGTTGCTCGAAGATAAGCCTTCGAATGGCTATGAGCTTAACGGTTTCAAAACCGTATTTCTAGACCGCAGACTACCTCTTATTGATCGGGCGCCATTGGGGCGATCGGTTCGGGTCTCCAACGAGATCCATGTCGTCGCGTGATGATGCAAATACACCAGCCGTTCCAGGAGCTCGGTCTGGCAATCCGCCTCGCTCGAAATCTTCGAATCGGGAAGCCGCCGAACGACTCGAATTGTTGCGAGATAGTTTGCTGTCGGATTCAAGCGAATCGCCAATCATCAATCGCGAACCACCACTAGATGAGTTGCTCTTGGATCGATTGCCGACGAGGTTTTGCCGCGCAAGCACTTTTTCGCTCTCGGCAAGCCTTTCTTCGAGAAGCTGGTTTTTGGAAGCAAGCTCATCGGCACGTTTCTTTTGGGCCCGAAACTCTCCCAAAAGCCTATCACTGTCTATTTGGAATTGGCGAGCTTGCTGACTCCCGGGCCAACGTTGGCATCCGGCGCCGAAGACACACACCAAAAGCAACAACATCCCACGGACGAATCGATACGCAGCTTGAGACTGCATTTGCACAGATGTCTGATGGAACTGGAGTGACATAGAATAAACTGAAACTCAAAGGCTCACGCGAGCAACGACGGACTCAGCTTGGATCAATATCATTTTTCAGGCGGCGACGAAAGATCAGTCTATTTTTCTATTTCGTCAAAATATCTTTTCGGCGCGAAAATCGTTCCTTAAAACGGACGATCAAGGCGGTAGCTTCCGCAAAATCAGGTTTCGCCGTATCCAATTGAGAAATCAGAGAGTCCAGCTTGTCGATGAAGGCGACCAAATCCCTGTCTAGATCCACTACTTCCTTCAGTTTCTGTTCGTCAATGCGATTGCTCTCGAACCACGACGAATATCCTTCTGTGGCGGCGCGCAATTTCGATTGCATCAACTCGATCTGGATGCGAAGCGTTTCCGATCCCTTGATCGCATCGAAATTTGCCTTTTCGACAAACGGGACCGCAAACGACTGCAACAACTTCTTGGATTCCTGAAGCCTTTCCACCAAATAGCGACGCAGTGCTAAATCATCATCGCGCCGCCGTTGCTCGGAAAAGTAAGAACCAAACCCGGGGATTAGTTTATCGAGGCTAGTTGGATTCGGAGTCATAATCAAGCAGCGACGATGTCGCGCATCTTTGGCTCGAGGTACTGAACTGTGCTAGACATACTCGCCAGATTCCCATATTCGTCCTCGGGAATTTGGACCCTATGGCGTTTTCGCAATTCCATTACGATGTCCAAGAAATCCATGCTGTCCAGTTCCATTTGCTCGCGAAACGATTTGGCATCATCGAGGTCCGTGAGGTCCTCATCCGGAGCTATCTCACTCAAAATATCCAGGATCTCATCACGGATTTCCGCTGGTGTCATCGAAATCAATTCTCCTCGTGGGGATTGAACGTCAAATTATCAAACTTACTAGTCATCGCCACAAAAAAGGCTATTGGCCTCAACATTTTCTCGCTTCGAAGAAACACTAAGAAAAACGCCGAACGACAAGAACGGAGTTGATCCCGAGCATTCCAAACGAATTGTTCAAAATGTAATCGACACGTTTTAACTCTTTGGGCTGATTGATTACCAACCCTGGGATTGTGCACGACTCGTCAAGATTGTCCACATTTATGGTTGCGTGGCAAACCCCGTCTTGAAATGCAGGTAGATTCCCCGCGAGCTCCAACGCTCCGGCAGCACCCATCGTATGGCCTATAAAGCTCTTCGTGTTGTTGAATGCGACTGTCTCGCAGCCGTCAAAAACACTCCTTAAAGCTTGAATCTCTTGAGAATCCCCACTGTTGGTACCCGTTGCATGGGTGCTGACGATGTTGATTCGATCAGCGGTCAATCCGCCGCGGTCCAGCGCCATTTTGACGCACTGCGCCTGACGCTCGGGGTTCGGCAGAACGAAATCGGTCGCGTCGGTATTGATCGCATACGACACGATCTCCGCCACAATGGAGGCTCCTCGGGCTTTTGCATCCGAAAGACGCTCCAATAGATAAATACAAGCTCCTTCGGAAACGACAATTCCGTTTCGATCGATGTCGAATGGTCGAGATGCTTTCGTTGGATCCGCGTGACTCGCCAAAGCTCCTTGAGATTTGAAGGACGCGAAGATGCCAAACGTATGAATGCTTTCTGATACTCCACCGGCCAGAGCAAGATCACACTCCCCGAGCCGCAACATCTGAACCCCTTGGATGATGCCCGCGTTCCCAGCGGCACATGCAGCACCAATCGTGTAGTGCGGGCCCGTGATCCCCATATTCAAGGCGATTTCGCCGGCAGGATTGTTGGCAACCGTCCGCGGATTGTGATGGTGAGACCAATACGTTGTGTCGTAATCGTAAGCCTTTATCGAGTAGATTTCGTTTTCCGTCTCCACGTTGCCATGCTCGGTCACGCCGATGTAGATTCCTACACGAGAACGGTCGACATTCGCCCAATCCAATCCGCTGCGTCGGATCGCCTCGGCCGCAGCAAAGATTCCCACCGAGCCAGCCCGCGTCCCACGACGAATGTCCTTTTTCGTCTGGTACTTGGTACCTTCGAATTCACAAACACCAGCGAACGTATCCCCAACGTACCGAATGTTGTAGTTTCGGACTCCACTCTGCCCGTTCAAAAGTGCTGCACGAAACGACTCCACATCGTTTCCGTTCGGAGAGGTTAGACCCACTGCGGTCATTACAACCCGTTGCTCATCTGGCAATTGGCTAGTGCGATCTTGCGAGATCATGCATTCTTCTTTGCTTATTGAATCGAAAAACCTGGGAGAAAGAAACTACCCGCAAGCACTCATCTTTTCAAGTAGCAAGTTTCCTAGTTTGCGTTTTGCAACTCCGACCGGCGACCCGTCTCGTTTGGGAAAACTACTACTGTCGCTTGAGAATGTAAACAACGTCTTCTGTGGTCCCGTCCACTTCTACCGGAGCGTCGATGTCATAACTGAAGTCATAACATTCTTCTACTTTCCACTCTGGGACTTTCTTGATCATACTGGCAAATTGACGATACGTGTAACTCCTCAACTCTAAACAATCGTCGATACGCATCGGACCGGTCGGACGATAGATATCGAACCGCAAATTGTAACGCTCCATTCTGCCAGCCCGGTCCTTGTCCCGTGGCCACATCGAAGTATTGATGACGAGATTACCCCTTCTCGCACTCCACTTTTCTTCATCCGTTTGCGGACCTTCCAACGGAGTTAAATGGAACCCTAAAGCGTAAATCCCACCGGGCCGTATCGCGGCCGCCATGGCTCGAAAATGCGCTACCGACTGCTTTTCTGTTGCCAAATGGCGGAACGAGTTGATCGTATTGAAAGCTGCGTCGTACGGCTTCTTCACCTGAAAATCACACATGTCGGCTACGAATGCACTCTTCGGTAAGCCATGTCGAGCCAATCGCTTGTTGCAAAACTCGATGGCCTTTTCGTTCAGGTCCAAGCCCGCCGCTTGATACCCCCCTTTGGCCATTCGATACAACAATCTCCCAGTTCCACACGCTGGCTCCAAGACTCGCTTTGTTTTCTTGTCGACGTGTTTTTCAAACGCTGCTTTGAGAAACTTGAACTCCGCGACCCAATCGCTCGCGAAGATCAAATCGTAATAAACGGGATGGTTGTAAATGCTGTCGACGACGGTGTCCAAGTCTTTGCTCCAGAAAAATGAGAAGACCGAATCCTACCACCAAGCCTTTGCTAGCAAAAGTAGAAGGGCCACGCGAAGCACTACTTCGTAAGGTCAATTAATCCCTTGGACCACTGATTGCGGTCCGATGCCGCATCGAGCAACTTTGATATCTTGGACCGAGAAACGGGATCGATCGAACCCTCCATCGACGGCAATTCCGGAGCCTCTCCCCATACAACGGTTGGCCCTGAAGATGCCGTTTCTATTGCCAGCCGATAAGGGGACTTCCCGCCAACCTTGGCTTGAACCACCACCACTCGCTCCGCTTTGACTTGGGATCGGTAAGGTGCCAGCAGGTTGCACAACCTAGCCGCTTCGATGATTCTCGGATCGGTAAACTTGTTGCCGTGCTTCCAGTCGGGATCAAATTTGAGCTCGTCCGCATAAATCCAAAGGTAATTCATGACATCGGACTGCGAAAAATTGGATTCCGGAAGCAATACTCCATCCTTGTCGATCGGGACAAATAGGTCATCCCCACTCGTATTGAGCTCGACTTTTCGAAGCTTGAGAACCTCCCTTATTTCGTCGTTTAGCTCACAGTGCACCATCGCAACGGGCGTTCGATACTCGACGGAAACAAATATCTGACCGCCTGAAACCGGCTGCACCCGATGCGTTTTTCGAACCGCTGGATGCTGGTCAATGGTGCGGGCCAAGACAGCAGGAGTTTGACTATCGAGCAACGACAGATTCTCTAGCCCACTCGCATGGAAAACTTGCTCGACGATCGAATCTTTCAGCCAAACCGGCGGTTGCGTGAGAATCAAATTCTCTTTGCGAAGTCCATAAAAAGCCGCATCATAACTCTTCGCTCCATAAAATCGCCATCCAAAATAACCAATCAATAGTAACAGCGACGGACCCATCATGCTCAGCAACGCCGAGCGCGGTATCAGCCTAATCCAATTTCCAAGATGGTTCCAGAAAATGGGTTGAGTTTGGTTCGCAGTATTAACTTCGGCAGAAGCCATCGAATAACAAGCCTCCGTGTTTGTGCAATTTGAAACGAGGATTTACCAGATTTGCAGGTGCTGCTGCAATTGCACTCCACTCCGATCTTGCACGCCAGCCTTCACTCGATCCAACAATACTTGCACATGAACGCTGGTCGCTCCAGTGCTAGCAATCAAGAAGTTAGGAAACATCGAGCTCATGCGAACCGCTCCTTCCGAAGAACCGCTCAAACCCGCCTGCTGGATGAGTTCTGCCGCTTCGAAGCCTACAGGATCCACAAAAGCAATAGCCGCTCGTTCAGGAAAGCTAGGCTGCAGCCTCCGCTTCAAGATCCAGAAAGTCTGCTGCCGTTTTGTTAGTGCTTTTGAATCTCCCGGGACCAAATCGAACGTCACATCGACAATGGCAACCCCATCGACCCCACTCGCTCGATGCGTAAACGCCAGTTCCGATGGATCTACCCTACGAACGACCCCATCTTTGGTCAGAATAGTGGCGGAAGACACATATTGCGCCACCTCGCCATCATGCGATCCAGCATTGCCTCTCAACGCACCGCCGACAGTACCTGGAATAGCTATCAAATGCTCTAGCCCACCTAGGCCTTCACCAACCGCGAAAGTGACAACATGCGACAGCTTGGCTCCAGCACCGCAAGTAATGGAATTTCCAATGCGCCGCACACTCTGAAACGTCGGCGCGCTCAACAAAAAGGTGGCACCCGAGAATCCTGACTCGCGAACGAGCAGATTCGATCCACCCCCGAGCACTCGAACCGAAATACCTGCTTCGTGACACGCACCTACAACCCTCCCCAACTCCTCGACCGTATTCGGCTCCACCAAATACTTGGTCGGGCCTCCGATCTGAAGCCAGGTGTAGGGAGCGAGCGGCTCGTTCTCACGAACAATGCCTGAAAAACTGCTCAATGGATGCGACATAAATTCTAAAGTCGAGGATGAAATACCATGGCTTCAGCCAGTTCACGGGAATGCCGAAAGAACATTCTCCCGTCTTTTTACCACGGCGAAGACTTTTGACTACCGCCGCTTCGGGAGAACTTCCCAAGCTTTTCCGATCAATTCCTTGACCCGACGCTCGCTTTGCAGGCCTGTCAAAGAGAATTTCTTCCAACCTCGCTCGCTTTCGCAAAAGACAACGATCTGAGGCAGCGTATTCCCTTGCATCACCTGAGATGCGAGTTCGGGTTGAGCTTCCTTGTCGACTTGCGTGAAAACGACTTCCTTAAATTGGCCAGTGCTCTTCATCGGAGCGATCGTGTCGGACTTCATCGTCTTGCACGCCGCACACCATTCTGCACCTACCAAAACAACGAGAGGTTTCTTTTCCTCCTGCGCCTTTCGATACGCTGCTTCGTAAGGAAGCACCTCCTCTTTGGGAACGTTTGGAACAACGGGGGCAACAGCCCCTCCATCCAAAACAGCCAAAATCATCAATGCCGCAACATGCAACATCGTGGACCCCTTTCCATGGTTAGGACAAGTAATTTCAATCTTTCACCCGAGCCGCGAGGTCCATCTCGCCATTCGCTTCATCCATTGGCGAATGTGCTGCAAGTGTTACATGTCGGTTCCCGCCTAGACCCGCGAGGTCAGTGTTGTAGGTTCAAAGTTGTGCGTCGTGTTAAACTTTGCAGCCTAGGCGAACTGTGCCGACTTCCGATAAGGTCGGCCAGTATAGGTCCAGACCCTCACCATGCAACCACTTGCTCTGCTCGACGAATGCTAGCATCGGCAGCCCGAACAAGCCGGAACGCGTCATTTCGTCGCAACCCCCCAAAAATCCAGCGAATATAAATTGCCTAGGCCCAAAACCGCTAAAACTTGGCATAGATGAAACTTAGAACAATCTCACAAACCCCACCAATGGGGTTTTTCTTTCAGCTCTAGAGGGGTATCCTGGATGTGGCTACCCGCAAATATCTTTCTTCGAAAAATCCGAAAACCATGCCCGCAAACCCCTCTTAAGTGGGGTTTTCGTTTTTGATTCTGTCTCTTCTGCTTCTCACCCCGGTGCTTTGTTTACCTTTTCGGATCGATGATCAACCGCCCAACAAGAAGTTCCCGTGTCTCGATTTTCATCGCTTTTCGCCCTGGAACCACTTCGCGAAAAGCCCTCGGAACAACGGAAGAGCGGCTAACATCCCCAAGAATAAGGAGCACGCAAGGATACAGACGCCTACCGTGTTCCATTCGAATCGACCCAGTCCTCGACTTGTTTGCCAACCCGAATAGACCAAAAAAACTACTTGGGATCCAAGAGCGAACCGAACCATGCGACCGCGATGCATCGCTCCAACGTAACGAGCAAACCATGCAATCAACGGAAGTAACTGGATTGCATGGAGCGCTGCGCCATGCGGAAACTTCAATACTCCAGCCGTGCCCCAATACTCAGCGGAACGACCTGCCGAAATATTGATCTCACCCAAAACAGATGTCGCTATACCCAGTCCGCACGACAAGAGAAGCAAACACATTCCCCCGCGTATAGCCACTGCCATCCCTGGATCAATATCCCGGAGCCAAACGGTTCGAACGGTCAAATACATCAATTGAGCAGTTGCGAAGAGGATTAATCCGAGCATGCTCAATTCGATCAGCATATCGAAAACGGTCGTGTGATTGAAATGCGACGCGTGGCCACGCCAATACTGAAGAGTGATCAACCCAACTTCCACAAACAACGCGAACGCAAACGCGTTGGCGATCCATCGATCGAACTTTTGCCGCCTAAGCTGAGTCATCAGCCATGTGATCGAGAGTACAGTCATGCCTCCCGAAATACCGAACAAAATCGGCTTGCGAAGCGATAGGGGCCCCTCCCAACTAGCTCCTTGAATTGCATAAATCGCAGCGTGAAGCATCCCACTCGCAAAGAGCAAAGCGGTCATGGCTAACGCAAAACGATAGGACCCA
>Ga0207937_1000137_pt1 | contig 24643 bp, 19 predicted proteins | sample LakMenEpi04Sep11_FD_150668 | JGI IMG/M metagenome (GOLD analysis project Ga0207937, IMG submission 150668) | Freshwater microbial communities from Lake Mendota, WI - 04SEP2011 deep hole epilimnion (SPAdes) | ecosystem: Environmental > Aquatic > Freshwater > Lentic | place: Lake Mendota, Madison...
CTTGGATTGATTCCGTGCAAACCCATTGTCTCTAAACGACTCTACCGTACAGAAACCAAAGTGAATCAATCAGGAAAGCAATGCTATCTCGCGAACCTGGCATGACTGTACCTGATGGTAGGAGGGTGACGATTGTCCGGATTGCGCGTGCAAGAAGCTTCTCGTGCCCTGAGAACGCTAGAAACTTCTCGATTGAAAGGAAAAACTTTTCAAGGCGAGCGGCCGTTGAAATTGTCCCGCTAGATTGATATTCCAGTCACGACTTCGATGTTAGAAAACGGGCCTGAAAACCCGGAGCCCCGTACAAAGGGTAGTTTTTTATTTGCCGCACGCATAATGTGATACAATGCGCGGTGAGTTTTTATGATCGATCGCAGGGTACCGCGCATGTCTATTGTTCAAGTTGATGGTCTTACGAAACAGTACGGCACGTTTCGCGCATTGGATTCATGTTGTCTATCCATTCCCGAAGGATCGGTGTTTGGGTTATTGGGACCGAACGGTGCGGGCAAAACGACATTGATCCGCAGTCTACTCGGTTACCTTCGTCCGACATCTGGTTCAGCGTCTGTCGACGGATTCGATTGTGCTCGTGAGAGTTTGGCAGTTCGAGAGCGAGTCAGTTATCTACCTGCGGAGACCAAACTTTTTCGTATGATGCGAGGGAAAGCGTGTATTGAGTTCTTTACATCGATTCACCCGCGTGGAGATTTTACGCGGGCGACACGTATTGCCGAACGGCTTCAGCTAGACACTTCGCGGCGTGTTGCATTCATGTCGACCGGGATGCGCCAGAAGCTTGCGATAAGTTGTGTGCTGAGTTGCAATAGTCGTGTGATCATCTTGGATGAGCCGACGGCTAATCTGGATCCGAATGTTCGACAAGAAGTTTTGTCTCTTGTTATGGAAGCTCAGTCGCGCGGCGCGACTGTGATTTTTTGTTCGCATGTATTGAGCGAGATCGAAGAGATATGTGACTACGCTGCTTTTTTGAGACGCGGGAAAGTGGTTGAGTCGCTCAATCTGTCTGCGTTACCGACGATTCATCGTATTTCGTTTCAAAGCGACGAGGGAATGCCGGATGTCACTACCGATGGGTGCGTTTTGTCTAAGGCAGCCGACGGAAGAATGGTAACCGAGGTCACAGGCGATTTGCATTCACAACTGCAATGGCTCTCGCACTCGCAGGTCAAGAATCTCACGATCGAGTCGATTGGACTTCGAAGCGTGTACGAACGAATTCATTCTGCATAGAAAGCTTGGCATGCTTCAAGTGTACTTTACCCACATTGACAGTCCGATTGGCCAACTATTGTTGACTCTAGAGGGAGACTGTCTCACCAACGTCTGCATGAACCAGCAGAAACGGAAAGTCGAAATTGATCCAGCGTGGAAGAATGGCCATGCACGGTTCCGTTCTATTGAGAAGCAGTTTGAGGAGTATTTTCGCGGCGCAAGACAAACGTTTGATATCCCGCTATTTCCGAGAGGAACTGATTTTCAGTTATCGGTTTGGAACGAATTGCAACGGATCTCGTACGGTACCACGATCAGTTATGGTGAGTTGGCCAGACGCATCGCGAATCCGAAAGCAGTGAGAGCCGTCGGGTTAGCCAACGGCCAGAATCGATTACCGATCGTTATTCCATGCCATCGAGTCATCGGTGCTAACGGTTCGCTCACGGGGTTCGGTGGGGGGATCGAGAATAAATCGATCCTCCTGAATTTTGAACAGAGATCGATGGCCGGTGCAGTTTGTGCGGCCGGGAAGCGTTAGCGGGCGGTGCGGTAGTAGTCGACTGGATCTGACAAGCTGGAAGCTTATCCCACGTCTGCATCTGACAAGCTGGAAGCTTATTCCACGTTTGGATCTGACAAGCTGGAAGCTTATCCCACATGGGGGCGTTTGTCTGCTAAACTGAGAGGCGAAGTTGAAGCTTCATTCTTCATGACCCGTTCAGTGTTTCCCTCCCACCTTGCCGATGCCATGCTTAGAAATGTATCTTTCGTATCGACTTTTCCATTGGCCGCGATTGGCCTTTCACTTTCCCTGTTGTTCGCAGGCTGCACAACAGCCAAAAACGACTCGTCCAGTCGTGATGGTACAAAGAAACTGCGCATTGCGGTGATACCCAAAGGAACCAGCCACCAATTTTGGAAATCGGTACACGCAGGAGCAGAGGCTGCCGCGAAGGAGTTAGGCAACGTTGATATTCTATGGAAGGGACCAGAGACCGAGGCAGATACGGCAGGGCAAATCTCGGTCGTGAAGAATTTCATCACCAGTCATGTGGACGGAATTATTTTGGCTCCCAATCATTCCCAAGCGTTGGTCGATGTAGTCGCTGAAGCGAACGCGGAAAAGATTCCTGTGGCCGTATTCGACAGCGGTTTGGGTTCCGGTCCCACATTGGTCAGTTACATCGCAACGGATAACTTTCGAGGGGGGCAACTGGCTGCCAAGACACTTGCACAAGCGATGGGCAACGAAGGCCAAGTGATCATGCTTCGGTACAAAGAGGGAAGCGAGAGTACCGAACAACGCGAGAAAGGTTTCCTGGAAGCCATGTCTACGGAACCAAAAATCCAAATCCTTTCCTCGGATCAATATGCAGGCACATCGACCGAGGAAGCACTATCGGCGGCAACGAGTTTGTTGAACAAGTATCGAGATCAAGTGACAGGTATCTTTGCCGTTTGCGAACCGAATTGCAATGGTACGTTGGAGGCCTTAATGCAAACAGGTCTGGCCGGGAAAGTCAAATTCGTCGCGTTCGATTCTAGTGAGAGCCTCATCAAAGGATTGTCCGACAAGTCGGTGCATGGAATCGTTCTTCAAGATCCATTCGCGATGGGAAAAGAGTCCGTGCTCGCTATCGCTAAGCATCTCAAAGGAGAAACGGTACCTGCCACAATCAACACAGGCGAATACGTGGCAACACCCGCGAACGAATCGATCGAACCATTCAATCGATTACTTCGACCAGAGATGTTTTGATTCGATGTCAGTATCTGAGAGGGACATACCAAGTACAGCGACCACGCAGGAACCGATGCTTGTTATGCACGGAGTTTGCAAAAGCTTTGGTGCGACTCAAGCGTTGAGCGACGTGTCGCTTGAGGTGTCGACCGGAGAAGTGGTTGCGTTGATTGGAGAGAATGGGGCAGGCAAAAGTACGCTCATGAAGTTGTTGAGTGGCGCGCATTTGCCAGACCAAGGGAGTATGCAATTGGCAGGGCGATCGTATCGACCCATTGGTCCCAACGATGCCCGTCGCCAAGGTATTGCCATGATCTACCAAGAGTTAAATCTGGCGAAAGACCTATCGGTGGAAGACAACTTGATGCTGGGTCGCGAAGAGCGTCGATGGGGTTGGGTTTTGCGCAAACAGCAACGCAAAAAGGTTGTCGAAGTTCTCGAGCTGATCGGTCATCCCGAACTCTCACCAACGCGATTGGTTGGCCAGTTGTCGGTCGGTGCGCAACAGCTTGTGGAAATCGCGCGAGCACTTTTGTCGGATGCGAAAGTGATGATCTTTGATGAGCCCACGAGCTCGCTTCCCAAGAAAGATGTCGATCGACTCTTTACGATTATCGATCGGTTGAGGCAACAGGGGATCGCCATTGTCTATATCAGTCACTTCTTGGAAGAGATTCGTCGAATCGCGAGTCGTTTGGTAGTTTTGCGAGATGGCCAAGTAGTCGGTGGTGGGCCGATGGAAACAACCAGTGATCAGGAAATCGTAACGATGATGGCGGGCAGGAGTGTTGAGAATCATTTCCCCAAAGTGCCGCATGCGATTGGAGTTCCTGTGCTCCGAACGCATCGATTGACAGGAAGAGTTCCGAGCGATGTTAGCTTTGAGTTGCGAAAGGGCGAGATCTTTGGGTTGTTCGGACTGGTCGGCGCGGGAAGAACGGAGACATTGCGGCAGATCTTTGGCTTGGACAAAACGTTATCCGGTTCTTTGGAATTCGGCAATCAACGGCTTCTGCCAACGCCTCGCCATTGTATTCTCGCAGGGTTGGGGCTCGTATCCGAAGATCGAAAGACAGAGGGATTGGCACAGAATCTATCGATCGCTGATAACTTGACGTTAAGTGACTTGAGTCCCTTTTCGCGATTTGGCATTCTTCACTTATCGGAGCGTACACGAGTGGTTGGAGGGTGGATGCAACGCATGTCGGTGAAGGCTCGGAGTTCCGAACAGACGATCGGAGAACTATCCGGAGGCAACCAACAAAAAGTCGCGATCGCGCGAGTCTTGCATCAGAATGCGGAAGTCTTGCTGCTGGATGAACCGACTCGCGGCATCGATGTCAGGACCAAGGCCGACATTTACCAATGGATGGGAGAACTGGCAGCCAAAGGGAAGTCGATTCTCTTTGTCAGTTCTTATTTGCCAGAGCTTGTGGCGGTCTGCGACACCATTGGCGTCATGGCCAAAGGGAGGCTGCGTGAAGTCCGCGCGGCTGATAAGTGGACAGAGCAGGACATCCTTTCGGTAGCCGTCTCGAACGAATAACCTTCAATCTAGGAAAGCCCATCGTCGAATGAATGAACCTGGCAATGTTGTTGTTGTGGAGCCACCGACAAGCCATACGGCGCGAACAAGGTTATGGAGGATTCTCGATACCTTTGGGCCGCTTCTCGCATTGGCGTTAGTGGTCGTAGGCTTCACCATTGCCGACAACATTTGGGGGCAAGGTCGATTTGCCGAGATGAGAAACGTCCGAGTCATTTTAGTACTGACTGCACCGGTAGCTGTGGCTGCGTTAGGCATGACGATGGTGATCATCGCGGGAGGTATCGATCTGTCTGCAGGAACGGCTTCGACGCTCTGTGCGACGGTATTGGCATGTTCGCTTAGTGCCGGGTATTCGGTACCGGTCGTGATTGCGATGACTTTGTTGACAGGAGCTGCTTGCGGGTTGACGAATGGTTTGTTGATCGGTTCGCTACGCATTCCACCCTTTATCGTCACGCTGGGAACGATGACCATTTTCTTGGGATTGGCAAAACAGTTGGCGAAAGGTTCCACCGTCTTTGTCGATCGCAAACTGATACCCAATTGGCTTCTCAATCTCAGTTCGACGATGCCGCCCGACTGGCATGGTTGGTTTCCGAACATCGCCATGGGTGTTTGGCTAGCTCTCGGAGTTGCAGTGGTCGTCGCTCTTTTGTTGCGATGTACGGTGCTGGGTAGGTATCTGTTCGCGATCGGTTCCAACGAATCAACAGCGCGGCTTTGCGGAGTGAATGTGCTAGGTGTAAAGCTATTGGTCTACGCATTGGCTGGGCTTCTGGTGGCTTTGGCTGGCATCTACTCGTTCTCGTTGGTAAAGATTGCGAATCCAACGGAGGGCATTGGAAAGGAGCTTAAGTTCATTGCAGCCGTGGTGATTGGCGGCGGTAGCTTGAGCGGCGGCCGAGGGACAGTCCTGGGCACTTTGGCTGGAGCCGCGATCATGGGGGTGATTGCTAGCGGCTGTGATCAATTGGAAATACAAAATTCCACGCAAGATATTATGATTGGCATTATCATCATTGCTGCCGTCACCTTGGACCAATATCGGCAGCGAAGCACGCAACGATAAAGACATAGCCAACAAACACTAAAGTAGTAGGCACATTCCATGTGCCCTCCACCTAGACCGGCCAATGTCCGGGAGCGGACGGCACGGCGGAGCGTACCTGCTAATTTTGTCGGCTTTGTCGATCAAGAACCAGTCGATCAAACTTTTATACGGAAAAACATTTTCTGAGAAAACCACAATGAAGACGAACGAATCGAACCCGCTTGGTTCTCTGGACGAATGGGAAGACGATCTCCTAAGACGCTACCCTCAGAGCACAGAACAAAACGGGCCGCAGGATGGACCATCGCACCAGCAAGACGGAAAATCGTTTCGCAATTATGCAGCCGAAGCCCGTCCAAGTGTGAAAGAGTTTTATCGACTCAATCATCGCTATCAGACCTTAGACTTTGTTCGAGAGAAACGCAAACAATATTTGTCGCTCGACAAACGCCGCATGAGTATCTGGGGAGCGATGGAGTATCTCAATACACTCATCGACGACAGCGACCCCGACATCGATTTGCCGCAGATTGAGCATTTGATGCAAACCGCGGAAGCGATTCGCAAGGCGGGCAGACCACGATGGTACATATTGACAGGGCTCATTCACGATTTGGGCAAGATACTCTGCCTCTGGGATGAACCGCAATGGGCGGTGGTCGGCGATACATTCCCGGTCGGTTGTCGATTTTCAGAACGCATCGTCTATAGCGAAGCGTTCGATGCGAATCCAGATACGGATGTACCTGAGTATCAAACAGATCTCGGAATCTACGAAAAGAATTGCGGGTTGGATCAAGTTGTGATGTCGTGGGGACATGATGAGTATCTGTACCATGTAGTCAAAGACTACTTGCCACCACCTGCGCTCTACATGATTCGGTACCACTCGTGCTATCCCATCCACCACGAAGGGGCATACGATTATCTTCTCAACGATACCGACCGCGAGCTTTTTCGCTGGGTTCGGGATTTTAATCAGTACGATCTGTATACGAAGCGGGATGAACGGATGGATGTTGCGGCATTGCGTCCCTTTTACCAAGAGTTGATTTCCGAATACTTTCCGGCGGAGATACGTTGGTAGCGGTTTGATGGCGATAGCAACAAATCACTCACAAATGAGGTACATTAGATGTCTGGTTGGCAGGGAATTCGACAAGCATTCTACTTGTTGAATTCTCGCGAAATGTGTCTCGCATCTCGACTGTTCTGAATAACTTCATCCTCGCTTCACGATCTCTTCGATACCCATGTCTATGCTGTTTCGGTTTGCGCTGTCGTTTGTTGCGATTCTTGCATTGCAGGCTTCTTGGAGCCACGCCTCGAGGGCCGTGGAGAGCCGCGTGTCGATTTCTACTTTCGGCAGAATGCAGACTGGGGAGAGTGTCCAGCAGTTTACGCTGACCAACGCCCATGGCATGAAAGTAAAGTTGATCGAGTTCGGTGCCACCATTACGGAGATTCTGGTTCCAGACAAATCAGGGAAGATGGCCAATGTCTTGTTGGGAAGCGACTCGATCGAAGCGTATGAACGGGGATTTCCGGCTGGTTCGGTGATTGGACGTTATGCGAATCGAATTCGAAACGCGCGCTTCTCCATTGACGGAAAAGAGTTCAATGTTTCGAAAAATGCAGGCCAAAACCATATTCATGGCGGCCAAAAACATTTTGGGAAGCTGTTATGGAGAGGAACTGCGTCGACCGACCCAGATACTGTTTCGGTAACTTTCCAGTACAAGAGTCGCGATGGCGAAGAGGGGTTTCCTGGCAATCTTGACGTTGCCATCACTTACACACTCACTTCATCGAATGAACTCGTGCTCGATTACTCTGCAACGACGAATCAGCCGACCGTTGTCAACTTGACCAATCACGCTTATTTCAATTTGTCAGGGACTGGTGATGTGCTCGATCATGAACTTCAAATCGAGTCCGACGAGACCACGACGGTCGACAAGTCATTGATACCCAATGGCGAGTTCACACGTGTCGAAGGTGGTCCGCTCGACTTTCGACAGCCTCGCAAGATAGGAGCGAGGATTCACGAGTTGTACGATGCCGCCAATGGCTACGATCACAACTATGTGATCCGAGGAGAGGTTGGAACACTTCGAAAAGCGGCCAGAGTGGTCGATGAAGAATCGGGACGCACTCTGGAATGCTTAACAACAGAACCGGGGGTCCAGCTCTACACGTCGAACGGGTTTAATGGCAACCCGTATCCCAAGCATGGAGCGTTCTGTTTAGAAACCCAACACTATCCAGATTCACCGAACCATAGCCATTTTCCAACGACCATCGTTCGTCCAGACAAGCCCTTTCAATCGAAAACTGTTTTTCGATTTGGAATCGTTAAGTCGAGCGGTAATTGAATGGAGTGGGAGAATCTCTATTGCCCCCATTTCGGTAAATCTCTATGAACTACCGAACAATGAGATTATGTGTCTTTCTGCCAAACTGGATCGGGGATGCATGCATGGCGACGCCTGCTTTGCGTGCAATCGCTTCGTTGCCAGATTTGGAAGAATTGACGCTTGTCGGAAAAACTGGTCCGCTCGCATTATTGGAGAATGAGCCGTACGCGAAGGTAAGGATTGCATTCAAACCCAGGTCCAATTCGGAGTCTATTCTTGGTAGGCGGGCTTTGGCGAGAGAGCTTCGGAGGCGAGGCATCGATACTATTCTTTTGATGCCAAATTCCCTTTCTTCAGCCGCAATTGCGAGAGTTGCAGGGATTCCGCGGCGAATAGGTTTTGCACGCGATGGACGTTCTTGGCTGCTCACGGATGCAATTCCGTTGCAGGAGGCCTCAAAGGATGCGATGCCTCGCATGCAAAGCTGGCGTGAATCACCTGCGATCGATTACTATCTTCGGCTAGCCTCCGAGCTCGGATGCCGATCAGACGATCGAAGTATGGAGCTCTCTGCTTCTCCTGAAGACAAAGAAATATCCCGTGCCCTACTCGGACAAGTTGGATTCTCACGGAACAGAAAGTTGGTTGTCATGAACAACTCGTCAGCATCGGCATCCGCTCGTCTTTGGCCCATCCCATATGTTGTCGATGCATGTAGCAAGCTTGCGAGAGACGGAGTTCAGGTATTGATCCATGCAAGTCCGAGCGACCGAGAAATGGCCGATGCATTGGCTGCAACCATTGCGCATCCCAACGTCCAGAGCATGGGCAAAACGGAGAATCTACCACTCGGACTGAGCCGTGGTGTGTTGTCTATGGCAGACGCTGTTGTCAGCACCGATAGCGGTGTGCGGCATATTGCTGTGGCACTGAATCGCAGTGTCGTCAGTCTCTTTGGTCCGACAAACAGCAGCCTGACAACGACCTATAATGTCCCGGAGCTTTTGATCGAGAATTCTCTCCACTGCCGTCCATGCTTGAAAGCTATATGCCCCCTCCAACACCATCGGTGCATGTCGGAGTTATCCACCGACCGCGTTCTTCAAGCGGTGAGAGCGGTATTGGCTCGATCCGTGCAACACGCCGCTTAGCCGCAATTCGCACACGATTCCAACCAGCATCAATGGCAGGATTGGAAGCCGAAGATGGGTCACCGCGTCGCCAGCTAAAACAACTCCTACCGACAGCATCGCGAAATACGCGAATCCTCGTCTCGGTTCTGTAGCAATCAACCAGAGAATCGGAATCAAAAGAATGCAAAGATCATAATGGTAAAAATGAGGACTTAGCAGAACCGTCGACGCTGCAATGATCATCCATTTGCGTGGACTCTCCCAGTCCATCGAGGCTGTGATCGCTCCGAAGAAAACATAAATGCCGAGCGGAAGGCATACGCCCCATTTGCACCATTGCACAAGCTCTGGGGTTAACCCATAGGCAAAGGTCAGCAGATTGCACGACCATTCCATCCGGTAGCCTGCGTTCTCAGCGTAGTTTCCAGCAGAACGAAATCCATCGGCAAACGAAGGCCAAACCGACCATGGCAAGCACGCTGCAGCCGTTCCCCAAAGAATCACACAGCTTGTCGTCATGCCTGTAAGAAAGCTCCATCTCTTCTCTTTGAGCATCAAGAGCGGAAGCAAAAAACAAAGGGTTGGCTTAACAGTCAGTAGTCCGAAAACAAAGCCTGAAAGGTAATCTCTGGAATTCAGAAGTAGATATGCGGTCGCGCTCAACAGCAACAACCATACAGCGCTCTTCTGCCCGAGCGTGATGGAAAAGAGCATTGAGGGAAATAGCAATGCGCCGATCCAAAGATAGTCGCTTTTCTTTTTAGCATCTTGATCGGTCTTTTCATTGCCCTGCTTGACCAATGAGGCAATCGTCCAAGCAGCGAAGCAAGCGGATGCCAACAGTATCATCAACCAGACAACGGCAGACCAACGATACGGGAGCAGTGCCAACGGCGTAAAGAGAACATAATGTGGCGGTGGATAGACAGCTGGATAAAACTGACTTTTGTCCCATTCGAATCCGATGAGTTCCGGATCATGCTGCCAGTCCAGGAATTTCGAGGTGTATAACTCGTCCACGTGTCCTTCGAGAATCAGTCGCGCGCCAACCCATTCTTGCAAATAGTCAGCACCATAAACATCGTCGTGGCGTTGCGATTGCCAATCATAGTTTGGTGCAAAAAAAAGATAGACGATCCCCAAACAGAGAAAAACAGCAATCGAAACCAGAAACGAACGGCTGACGGAATAGGATGCTAAAGCACTGTCGCTGAAGAGCGGCCGGATGCTGGCCCGCGGTAGTCGATCGGAGTTGAGATCATTGCACTTTTCCATGCATGGATATAACCCCATGCCAAAGGACAGCAACCGACAAATCAAGAGAATGCAGAGGAAAAGAGACCGCTACTGCTGCGATCGTTAAGATCATTACCATCGGATACTCGGCAACTCAGGCCGAGTATCCGCTAACTTTATGCTATCGCCTTCTTCGAGAGGAAGGACTACTTCTTGACTTCGAATTCGGCGTCGATGGCATCGTCGTCTGCGCCCTTCGCCTCATCTCCAGGTGCTGGGGATGCAGTTTGAGAGCCGACTGCGGCGCGGAACGCTTGAGCGGATTGCTCCAACTCTGCAGTTGCCGATTTGATCGCAGTGACATCTGTTGCGCTAATGGCTTCCCGAACTTTCTTGATGGCGACATCCAACGGTTCACGATCGGATGCAGAGAGTTTATCTCCTTGATCCTTCATCATCTTCTCAAGAGTATGGATCATGTTTTCCGCCAAGTTCTTCGCTTCAGCCAATTCTACGAACTTCTTGTCTTCATCAGCGTGTGCTTCTGCATCGCGACGCATTCTTTCGATTTCGTCTTTGCTCAAGCCGCTCGATTGTTCGATCTTCACGCTAGCCTGCTTGCTAGACTTGAGGTCTTTCGCTGACACATTCAAGATGCCGTTTTGATCGATATCGAATTTCACTTCGATCTGAGGCATGCCACGCGGTTGTGGATCGATACCTTCTAGATTGAACTGGCCGAGGACACGGTTTTGTGAAGCCATTTTGCGTTCCCCTTGGTAAACGCTGACTGTTACGGCAGTTTGACCGTCGGCCGCTGTCGAGAACACTTGCTTCTTTTCAACAGGAATGGTGGTGTTACGTTCAATCAACGCAGTGAGTACGCCACCTTCGGTTTCAATACCGAGGGTCAACGGTGTTACGTCCAGCAGAAGAACGTCTTTTCGATCTCCGGAAAGAACGCTTCCTTGAATTGCAGCACCGACCGCAACCACTTCGTCGGGATTGACCCCCTGGTGTGGTTCTTTACCAAATATATCCTTCACCAACTGACGAACCTTGGGCACTCGCGTCGAACCTCCTACGAGCACTACTTCGTCGATGTCGGAAGGCTTCATCTTCGCATCGCGGAGCGCTTGCATCACAGGCTCTCGGCATCGCTCGATCAACGAATCAGCCAGCGACTCGAATGTGCTGCGAGTGATCGTGAATTGTAAGTGCTTTGGTCCTGTCGCATCTGCCGTGATGAACGGCAAATTGATGTCGGTCTGCGGAAGCGAGCTCAATTCTTTTTTGGCTTTTTCGCATGCTTCTTGCAACCGTTGTAGAGACATTGGATCTTTGCGAAGGTCGATTCCGTTGTCCTTTTGGAACTGGGATGCAACGTGATTTACCAAAGATTGGTCAAAGTCATCGCCACCGAGGTGTGTATCACCATTCGTGCTGATCACTTCGAAGACCTTGCTCGTGCTATCGTCGCCGCTCATCGCTACTTCGAGGACGGACACGTCGAACGTTCCACCACCCAAATCGAAGACGATGATCTTTTGATCTTTCTTCTTATCAAGACCGTATGCCAATGCAGCAGCGGTCGGTTCGTTGATGATCCGAGCTACTTCGAGGCCGGCAATTTGGCCAGCATCTTTGGTCGCTTGGCGCTGAGCATCGTTGAAGTAGGCAGGGACAGTGATCACCGCTTTGGAGACTCGATGCCCGAGATAGGACTCGGCAGCTTCCTTCAGCTTTCGAAGCACCTTTGCCGAGATTTCTTGGGGGGTAAATTGCTGATCGCCAATTTGAACCTTCACATATTCGCTCGCTCCACCAACCACTTGGTAGGGAACGATCTTTTCTTCGGATTCTACTTCCGAGTGGCGTCGCCCCATGAATCGCTTGACCGAATAAACGGTTCGGCGAGGATTGGTAACAGCTTGGCGGCGGGCAGGTTCGCCGACAATCGTTTCGCTCTTGTCCGTGAAGGCGACAACGCTAGGGGTAAGTCGATTTCCTTCGGCATTAGGAATCACCTTGACTTCTGTCCCTTCCATGACGGCAACCACGGAGTTGGTGGTTCCCAAGTCGATTCCAATAATCTTTTCACCGGATGACATAAGTGATTCCTTCTGGGTACGATAAAGAATGAGTTTGGTGGTTTCTGGTGGTCGGTTTAACAATCGGCCATCCAGGCCTTCTCTCGGAAGCAATATCTGTGCCAAAAGGCAAGTCGATCCTGCATTAGGGACGCAAGTCTTTTGCTGACAATAGCTTGCAACCTTGCCGGGGAGTGCGAAAATCGATCAATTCCAATCCGAGCCTATGTTCTTCGTCCCAAGGAACGCCAAATTGACAGAAAAAGAAAGCATTGAATTCGATTCCAAGCTCGCCGAGATTGACTCGAAAATTCTAGCTTTAGCCATGCAGCGCGTGGAGTTGTTGAAGTCAAACCCGATAGCCGCCGGGAGCTTGGCCAACCACATTCGGCGGAGTTTACGGCAGTTCGAGACCGCAAGAGTGCATGGCGAGAGGGCAAAAGGCGAGTGTCTCTCCCAAGACCTGATTCCATCGATCGCGGGACTGACGTACCAGCGTGGGATCGCCGTGACTCGGATCGCTTACCTCGGACCAGAGTACTCCTATTCGTTTTCCGCCGCGAGCAAATTCTTCGGATCGACGGCCGGGTTTCAAGCTGTCCAGTCGATCGGTGCAGTCTTCGAAGAAATCGAACAAAGGCAGTCGACCTATGGAGTCGTGCCTATCGAAAATTCGACCGATGGTCGGATCGTTGACACATTGACGATGTTCATTCGCAACCCAGCAAAAATTTGCGGCGAAGTACTACTACCCATTCATCATTACTTGCTCGCGAAATGCAAACGCGAAGAAGTCCGCGAGGTCTACAGCAAACCGCAAGCGCTCTCGCAGTGCAGAGGATGGCTTAGCGAACATTTGCCACATGCCCGATGGGTCGAAGTTGCAAGCACAGCGACGGCTGCAAAGATTGCATCGGAAACGCCGAATGCTGCTGCCGTGGCGTCGAAAGAGGCGGGCCTGACCGTCGGTCTGGATGTCGTCGCCCCATGCATCGAAGACAATCGGAACAACGTTACACGCTTTGCCATTATCGGGAACGAAATTCCTGCACAGACCGGTAACGACAAAACCTCATTGATGTTCCAGGTGCCTCACAAGCCTGGCGCGCTGGCTGATGTGATGTTGATGTTTCGAGATAACGGTTTGAACTTAACGTGGATCGAGTCCTTTCCTATTCCCCATTCCATCAACGAGTACTTCTTTTTTGTGGAACTCGATGGACACGGGCAGGAACCCAATGTTGCACAAGCAATCGCTTCCTTGCAATCGATCGCGATTCGGCTCAGCATCCTGGGCTCGTATCCGAAGGGAACTTAAGCCGATTCTTGCGGGATCTGCCTGATAATCTCTTTCAGGTGATCTTCGAGGATCTCTTTTCCGAACAGAATTTCCATCTCGATATCGAGACTGTAAATCGGGAATCGTTCAATCATGGAAACATCGATCTTCGCCAAGTCTTTACCTGTGCAGATAATCGCATCGCAATCGATCGTTTCCGCTGCAACCGCGATTTCGCGGATATCACCCGCTTGGTAATCGTGATGGTCCGGGAAAACGATTTTGTTCACCACGTTCGCCCCGAGACTTTGAAGCGTCTGAAAAAAAGCGTCCGGGCTTCCGATCCCGCATATGGCGAGTACGTTGCGATCTTTCAGCCAATCGATTTCTTGGGTTAGCCCCTCTGCATTGCGTAAACCCTTGGGGACGTGCGCTGCCTCGAGCCAAGCTACTTTGGGCGCATAACGTTGCACACGAGAGCGGATCGATGCCAGTTGCTTGGCGTCCACTTGATCTGCACGTGTGGCAACCACAATGTCCGCTCGTTTTAGCGACCGAATAGGTTCTCGCAGTAGCCCTCGGGGCAACAGATACCCAAAACCAAACGGCTCGCGTGCATCCAATAGAACAATCTCTAGACTTCGAGCGATCCGTCGATGTTGAAACCCATCATCCAGCAACAGCACTTCCATGTCGAGTTCGTCGATCGCGATCCTAGCCATGGCGATCCGATCGGGCGATTGAAGATGCGGAACGTCGGGAAGTCCGCGTTCAAGTTCCTTTGCCTCATCGTTTCGGCCATCGACACCTGCGCCATAACCACGCGATAGAATCGCGATTCGCCGATTTCTTTCACGGAACCAATGAGCTAGGTGGGCGACCATTGGGGTTTTTCCGGTCCCTCCCGCGGTCAAATTTCCAACCGAGATGATCGGTACGCCAACGTGGGTCGTCTTTTTGAACTGCCGATCAAATGCCGCGTTCCTCAGCCAGACTCCTGCTGCGTAGGGTTGGCTCGCGCACCAAAGTGCAGCCTTGAGCGCAAGCGCACCCAATGAGTTTGACTTGCTGGCAATCAGTTCTTTTAGTTGTTGGATCAAGAAAAGGCACGGTCTCGAGAACAAACGGCAGTTTGGGCAGTATGCGAATCATAAAGAATATCTCGCCCTAAAGCGACACCATCGCGCCACGAATATCAGACGTTCCGCGGGATTCGTTCTTGACTCGTCTTTGGTTGTCTCCTTTCCGTCCCGCAAACTCTCAATAGTTCTTGGCGTTGATATCAAGACCAAAGCGCAACGACGATTGCGACTTCTGATAGATGCTCGACCGAATTCGAGATCACGCTCCATTGGAATAGAGAAGCGGAAACAAACGCTAACGCACTCGAATTCAAAAAGCTGGAAATCCACGATCTCCCCACGGCTCCACCGAGGATGCACAAGATTCCTGCTTGAGCCTGCAGGATCCCCAGATAACCGTACTCAACAAGATCTCCAGTCTTAAAATACGCCCCATAGAATTCAGCTGTTGAGAAGAGCTTCAGTTCATCCGTACAGGGATTGCGAAGTCTAGGCTACAAACTCCGTGTTATTGACTTCTGACCGCTAATGCATCAGACTTAGTGGAGGTTATAGCACGCGTTAAACCTCCCATAGACCTCCCACCAATCATCACGTGATTGGTTCTCATGGAGAATCAGTCCGATTTTAGCGTTCCTTGTTCGCTGGAAACGCAGAACAGCAAAACAACTTAGGTATGGCCTCGTGCGCCTTCGGACCGGGTCACTTCGTTTCGAACCTGTTGACATGGAAACACCATTCAAATGTTTGCAAACAAGAATCGTAGCTTAGTAAGTCCATCGATCTTCTTCACAGTTTATCTTTGTTTTTGCACATCGTTAATGGCTCAATCGTTGAGTACACGCATCGATGAGCTCGTGTCGACGCCGATTCCGTCGATCGTTGGGACTCCCGCGAGCGATGGTCTGCAACTGCGCAGACTCTCACTCGATCTCCGATTGACGGTTCCCTCCGCTTCGGAGACCGAAGCGTTTCTTGCAGATACGCGACCGGATCGTTGGGAACAATGGGTCAAGCTGTTCATGGCGGACCCGTTGCATCGGGAACGATTGGTTGACTGGCTCGATAAAACACTGATGCAACGGCGGCCCCATCAGAATGTCGATCGCAATCAATGGATCGCATTTCTCCGCCGAGCCGTCGACGAAGACAAACCGTTGGATCAATTGCTGCGCGAGATGGTTGGTAGCACGTGGTGGAACGGGTCGCAACGTCCTCAGCAGCGATTCTTTCTCGACCGAGCTGGCGATGCCCATGCGATTGCTCGCGACATCGGTCGCATCTTCTTTGGTCGAGATATGCAATGTGCTCAATGCCACGATCACCCGCAATGGGATGATTATCTTCAAATCGATTATCACGGCCTGCTAGCTTATGTATCGCCCAGCAGTCTTCTGGAAGGGAAATACAAAGACGAAAAAGGTGCGGAACAGAAGCAGCAACTTTACGTTGAGAAAGCATCGAACGATGCCCCTTTCGAGTCTGTCTTCGAAAAGGGAGTTCTCTTCCGTTCGGGGCCGCGTATTGTCGGCGGTATCGAACAGTTCGATCCCTATCGAACACCTGATCAACGCTATCAATCGACTCCGCCCGCAGGAGCCCACGAAGGTGTTGCTTCGCCTCCTGCGATCAGTCGACGCGAAGCTTTGAGCAGCCAGCTCAACGCGTCGAACCGAGCGTTCTGTGAAAACTGGGCCAACCGACTCTGGGCGTTGATGATGGGGCGAGGTTTGGTGCATCCATTGGACATGCATCACGCAGAAAACCCACCCTCGAATCCAGAACTTCTCCATTTGTTGACCCAACATTTCGTCGATGGTGGATTTCGTGTGTCTGGGACGTTGGAACAAATCGCTCTATCGCAGACCTACCGACGTTCGGTCGAATCTCCGTTCGGATCCATTCGAGGCGAGGATGCGTTCCTTCCGCCTCAGTCTGACGAGACGGTCGCAATCGCACGCGAGGTAAAAACCCTTTCCGCCACGTTGGAGTCGAATAGCAAGGCGCTACTCGCAGATGTGGAGACGGCAAAGCAACACATGGACGATGCCGAATCCGTATGGCTTGAGAAGCAAAAAGTTCGTGTCGACATTCGAGCGGAGTTAGAGAAGAGCGAGGGTGGATTCAACGAACACAAAAAGAAACTCGATGATTCCAATGCCAGCCTCCAAAAAACCATGACAACCTTGGAGAACGAAACCAAGAAGGCAGCGTTGCTGGACGAGGCTGCTGGGAAGATCGAACAGGCCAAGTCGTTAACGACCGGAGACACCAACGATTTGCAACAAGCGTTAGCGACCGCGAAAACGCGGGCGGAGAACGCAAAGAAAGAGCTGCCTAACTTGGAGAAGTCTATTTCCGAGCAAACGGCAACTCGCAACACACACTCGAAAAACTTGGAAGCGGAAAGAGTCAAACTGCTCGAGATTTCAAACCGATTGGCACAATCCGAGACACAATTGGAGGCCAGCGATCGGCTCTATATCGGGGCTCGCAAGGTTTGGCGTGAAGCAACGGCAAAACATACGCACTTGATGACGCAACAAAAAACGCTTCGCGATATTGAAAAGTGGATCGACACCTCCAAAGCTACTGAGGAAGCGGCAGACCGAGTGGCTGCTCAAGAATCGCAAATCGCAAAACTACAACGATCACTAGAAGACAAAACGAAGATCACATCGTCGTTTCAACAGTCACTCGCTGCATCTCGATCCCAGCAAGATCAATTATCAAAACAACGTGCATTGCAACTCCAAGAGCAAGAGTCCATTCAAAAACAAATCGATCACTTGGCGGATACCGTGAGTTTATTGGAGAAGTCCGCTACTATCTTGGAGAACGGATTGGAAATCGAGCCCGTGAAGCGGTCGATCGCGAAGGGAATCCAGAATCGAAATGAACAGATGGTGAACGTCCAGGCTTCCATCGCAAATTTCGATGCGCAATTGGGAACATTATCTCGCAGCCAAGAGAAAATTGCGGAAGAAATAAGGTCCAGCGAACAAGAGCTGTTCGTTTCGACCAATAGCATGGCGACGCTTCAAACGGAACTTCAACAGCTTCGCAACATGCTCACAGAATCGAGCGAACGGTGCAATGCCTCCCTGCAATCGGTTAGCCAAGCCTGCGAAGTTGCAAACTGGATCGGTGGGCAACGTGCGCTTTCTCCCGAGCAGTTGGGCTGGAGCGTTCTTCAAGCAACACATGTTTTGCCAAACTTCATAGCTGCGGAGCTCGTAGAAATCGAGAAGCAAACCCCACCGTCCCCTGACGAAGATCCAACGACCAAGCAAGTTCGCATGGCGAAAGCAACTCGACAAGCGATCGATAAATTGCGACCCAATGTCGATGTTTTTGCGAATCTCTTTTCGTCAGGTGTTGGACAAACCGCCGACGAATTTTTCGCCACACCCGACCAAGCTTTGTTTATGGCCAATGGTGGCTCCGTTTTCGCCTGGTGTGCTCCGAGCGGTCAAAACGTTGGTGGTCGCATGCTTGCGCAGACAAATCCGGCGGCGGCATGCCAATTGGCTTATCGAGCGTTGCTGTCACGCGATCCCGAACCGAAAGAAATAGAATTCGTTACCGAATGCCTCAACAATTCAGGTGACAAAAAGAGTACCATCCTTCAAGAGCTTGTATGGGCCATCGTGACCGGCTCGGAGTTTCGTATCTACCCTTGAGAGAGAAAGATCGCAGGAGCTTATATCCATGAAACGAGCGCACTATGCATGCGGGTCCGTCGAACATTCGATGAGTCGACGTCATTTTCTTGGTCGCAGTGTTGCTGCCGTTAGCGCGGGTGTCGCTGTCGCCGGTGCGGGTACGACGATGGTCGGCGGCTTGGGTACGTTGGCGACGGGGTTGGCTTCCGAACAGCTTCGATCTCAGGACATGCGCGTTGTTGTCTTCAATATGCATGGTGGATTGAGTCAACTAGAAAGCTGGGATCCAAAGCCTGGAACAAAAACGGGAGGACCATGCCGAGCGATACCAACCTCCGTTCCAGGAGTGCACATCAGCGAGTTGCTGCCGCACACCGCAAAGCAAATGCATCATCTCTGCTTGCTACGCGGAGTGAACACAGCCGAGGACGATCACGGCAAAGGTACCTATATGATGTTGACCGGGCGTCGCCAGACTGGGGCTGACTATCCACAGATCGGATCGATCGCTACCAAGATGCTCCATGACGACAATCGTGGTTTACCTGGTCATATCGTAGTAACTCCGGGTGGCGGTGGGGGTCGAGGTAACGAATCCGCTTATCTCGGACCCAAGTTCAACAGCATCTCCTTGGGAGGCGACAAACCACCCACCAACTCCAGTCGTCCCGACAAGATCTCAGAAGAATCGGAAGCAAGACGACACGACTTTCGTCGTAAGATCAATGAGCAATTTTTGAACAAGCGTAGAACTGCAATCACCGATGCCTACACGCATAGTTACGAGCAAGCGTTAAAGCTTATGGAGAAAAGAGATGTGTTTGACATCTCGAAAGAACCGGCGTCGGAAGTAGAACGGTATGGCAAACATGATCTAGGTCGTCAATGCTTGATGGCCCGACGCCTTTTAGAGAGTGGCGTTTCCTTTGTCCAAGTGACCCACAGCAACTATGACACTCACAACGATAACTTCAACTTCCATATCGAACAGATGGGAGAATTCGACCGTGCTTTCTCAACCTTTATCGCAGATATTGTCGATCGCGGTATGCTCGAGAAAACACTCGTGGTGGTATTGAGCGAGTTTGGTAGAACGCCGAACATCAATCTTTACTACGGTAGGGATCATTGGTCCAAAGCATGGTCTATTGTCATGGCGGGCGGCAAAGTGGCGCGAGGTGCAGTCTTCGGTGCTACCAACGCCGAAGGAACCGAAGTCATCGATGGCAAAGTAGATCATGGGGATTTGTTCCATACGTATTTGCGAGCAGTCGGCGTAGACTCATCGCAATCGATCGTCGCCGACGGTCGAGAACTACCGATCGCTGATCCCGCAGCAAAACCTATTTGGAAGGTCCTCACTTAAAGATTCTCTGGCCACTGTTTGCCTAAAAAATCATGTTGGACATCACCAAAACCAAAGTTGTTTACCAGTGGAAACAAGACAGCCCGCTGATTGCCTGTCGCATTTCACCCAACGGGAAAGAAGCGGTCTCGACGTCAGAAGACTCAGCGATCGTTCGTTGGAAGATTGAGAACGGCGAGAAGGCTCCGATGATCGGCCACGAGAGTTGGGTGCACGCTATCGCGTACACCCTCGATGGAAATCAGCTTGTATCGGGCGGTTGTGAGGGCCGGCTGATATGGTGGGATATGACCGCAGCTTCACCTTCGATCCTTCGGAAGGTCGATGCTCATGAAGGTTGGATTCGAGCTGTCGAGATATCGCCTGATGGCAAGCGATTGGTCTCTGTCGGCAACGACCGGTGTATTCGAGTTTGGGACCTTGCCACTGGTAACAAAGTTACCGAGATTGCGAACGCGCACGACAGGCATATTTATGCCGCGCACTTTCATCCATCACTGCCACTCTTGATGACCGGGGACTTGCTCGGCAAGATTCATGTTTGGAATTTGGACACTTTTCAACGGGATCGAGTAATCGAAGCCACTCCGCTTTATTCCGAGAATAAAGGGCAACGAGCGGAGTTCGGAGGCGTTCGCACGCTGGCCTATCATGCAGCTAGAAACGAATTGATCGCCGGCGGAACTCACAAAGCCAGCAACCCATTCGGCGCTGTTCACGAGCCGCTGATACTTCGCATCGGTTGGGACGATGGCTCCCTCAAAAAATCCCACGTGTGTGAGGGGATCCCAGGAGGCATGATCTGGCGAGTCCAATGGTTGCCTGATGGAACCGCAGTCGGTGTTTCGGGGGGATCGACTGGCGGTCTTTTGCTATTTTTCAATGATGCACTAGAGAAAGAGATCCATCGATTCAAGCTTCCATCGCTCGCCCGGGATATGGATCTTCATGCAACGAGCGGTTTGATTGCGACTGCGCATTTTGATCGACATCTGAGGTTTACAAGTATTGCAGCCACGTGAATAGCAAATGATGTCGGCTTCGATATGTGGGATAGGCTTCCAGCCTGTCAAATCTCAAATACATTACAACCGTCGTCACAAACGTGCATTCGTCCGGGACAATGGTCACAAAGGTCCCAGAGTAAGGTTTGTCTTCACGAACTGCGTGCTTCGGCAATTTTACTTGCGTATTGCTTTTCGGAGTGCATCCAACAAAGGACGGCGATTCGCGGGCTCTTCTTCCGGCGGCTGTTTGTCGTCGATCGGTTTAGTGGCTGACTCTTCTTTGGCCTTTTGACGCTTCTCACGAATGGACCGGATCAAATCTGCGGCGGCAGCGATCGCATCATCCGCCTGTCCTTCGGCGACTCCGCCGAGCGTGTTGAGAACCGCGGTGGTAATCGGAGCTTCGCCTTCGAGTTGCCCCGCCATCATCGCCAACAACAATCCTGAGTCCTTGCGCATTAGATTCCAATCGACGACGGGGGCATCCAACGTTCCACCCACGGGAACTCGAAGTTTTGGGACACCTAACTCCTGGACCGCCGCGCGCCGTGCGAATTGCTCGACGGGGACCGGCACCAACATCACTAAGTCGAGCGAACGATCGACGATGCCGACAGAACCCGAACTCGAAAATTGCAATCGTTCGTCCACTCTGGGAAGGCCTGCCTCTAAGCCTGAATGCGTGATGCGTTGGTTCTCCATCCCGACATCCATCTGGGTTCCATTCACAAAGACCAATTCGAGCGAAGCAGGTTTATTGCGCAATCGAGAGATAAGCTCGATTGCTTCGACAAGGAGTGGTTCCGTTGGTCCAGCCCTCACCTCATGCAATACAATTCTAGACTTACCCCTGGAGTCGAGGGGGTGTTCCAGCGGCACAACGATTTCCGATGACTCCAACGATACGCGACCATCGAACCAAGCCGACTTGGCCAACAACGGAACGGCATACCCCAGTCCCAAACGGACCAATTCCGGAGTGATGATAACTTGATCAAGCACTTTCGCGGGTGCGATCGTCAACGTGGGCTCTTGATCCGCGGCGCGGTATTGCACCGATAGATCAAACGGAGGCACAACCACCAACGGGGCAGTGCCATTATCTTCATTGACTTCGACCGAGGCACGCACAACAACGACATCGATGTCTAGTTTGGGCTTTTCTTGTTTCGAGTTAGACTTTGAATCTTCACTCGTTCGTCGTATCGAATCCACTATACGTTCGAGATTGGTGGAGTTATCCAACAACGCGATGTCGACCTTCGGTTCAACGATCTCGATTCGCCCAAGTTTGCGACCACTCAACACGTAGGACAATAGCCCTCGGTCGGTCTTGATGGAGGAGATCGTAAGTAGCGGCTTGACGGAACGGCCTTTCCCTGAGCCATCAGGCTCTGAGACAGAGATTCCTTTAAGCTCGAGAGGGCTTAACCAACGAAGCTGCACTTCGGCGATATCTAGATTGAGTTTGTCTTTTGCGAACGATTGAATCAATGGATCATAAATCCATTTGCTTCCGAGCATCGTTGGCAATACGAGGACGATCAAGAGACCGGCCAAGAGGAAGCAACACAGAACCAGCCAACGTCGCTTGAGAAACTTCATTTAGAATCGGTGACCGCGAGCCGGGCCGTTGGGGCATTGGGTAAGGATCTCAGGACCATCTTCACGCATCAAGACCGTATGTTCGAACTGTGCCGAAAGTTTGCCGTCACGAGTTCGGACGGTCCACCCATCTTTGGAATCCAATTTCGTGAAACGTGTGCCGACGTTGATCATCGGCTCGACGGTAAAACACATACCAGGCAGCAATCGCTCTTGGCGACTTTGACGATCAGCGACGTGCGGAATATTCGGGTACTGGTGAAATCGTTTACCCAGCCCGTGCCCGACATATTCTCGAACGACCGAAAAACCGCGTGCGGTTGCCTCGGCAACCACATTGTCGCCGATAACGCTAACGGTGCAACCGGGTTCTAGTGCTGCGATGGCTCGATGCATCGCATCAAAAGCGCATTGAGTGACGGCCCTCGCATGTTCCGAAACGTCGCCGATCATAAATGTTTCCGATTGGTCACCGTGCCAACCGTCAACAATGGACGTGATATCCACATTGATGATGTCGCCGTTTTGCAAAACGTAGGGACAGGGTATGCCGTGGCAGATAACTTCGTTGACGCTCGTACAGCAGCTTTTGGAATAACCGTGGTAGCCGAGCGTTGCAGGCTGATGTTTATGGCGAAGGGTGTATTCGTGAACCAGTTGGTCGATTTCCAGGGTGGATATTCCAGCCACAATATGCGGACGCAGATAGTCCATCAATTGGGAATTGAACCGTCCTGCACGCCGCATTCCATCGCGTTGGGATTCCGTAAGCTGCAATTTTCGGTGGTTTTGAAGCATTTCCAAAGAGTTCTTGCCTACCTGCCTGAAAGTCAATTTCTAATTTTTAGAATTCTGTCGAACCAGTGTATCCTTCGCAATGTCTTTGTTCAACGAAGTCCGCTGGCAAAAACTAACGCTCAAGAAAGAGGCCAAAGGAGCAAAAATATTGCAAATGGCCTAGCGAATCGAAATCAGGTCGTGTAAATATTGTTTCTCGCAGCGGCGGCTGTCTTCAGGACGGCCATCGTTGCGAATCGGGGTGTAGCGCAGTCTGGCTAGCGCATCTGGTTTGGGACCAGAGGGTCGTAGGTTCGAATCCTATCACCCCGACTGATTTTGTCGAAGAGTTTTCGAAGACTTTTTTATCGAAGAGTTCTTTGGTTTGTCGAAGACGGTTTGTTTGAACTACGGTGACGTGTTCGGACAAATTGGCTTTTTGAATGAAGTTGGACGGCTTTTCTGAACAAAGTTGGCCAAGCTTGTTTTGCAAAAGTTAGTAAAGTTTTGCAAAGTTCGTCGAGAACTGCTTAGTAGTGGCTCTCGCGAGGGGGAAGCGTGAACCTGGTCAGGACTTAAGTGGAGCAGCCATAAGCGTCGTACTCTTGTGCGAGGGCCTCTTCTAAGCAGTTCAGAGACTGCTACTTTTGTCTGCTGACGCCAGAATTCTGAATCATTCGGGGTTTGCAACTTCACCGCCGCGAATCGTTCCCATTGCTCTCCAAACAACAAGATCGATAGAACTGGATGCGAAAGCGACCGATCCATCGATTCTCGACATGTTGCAACCGCCCGTATGCTTACTCCCGAACGCGCGAGAATCGGGTCTCGGATTTGGCTTGGTGTGCATGCTCCCCATGACCAAAGGATCGACAGAAAACTTCGTTAGATTTTCTGGATCGTATCGTATACCTCCCATGCTTTCTCCCCAATGCACTCCCACCCAAGTCGCTTGTCCTGTCGCAACATTTCGCTCCCCGGCCATGAACGTATTGCTTGTACCATCCGTGACATCTCGCATCGATAGATTCGAATTCACAAAGAACAAGCCGTTGCCCCTGGCTCCTGCCCCCACAGCCGTTGAACCGTAATTGGCAATGTAATTGGCTCGCGCTGCAAAACCGACACATGGCCTTCGAATATCCGACGGGTTCGGATTCTCAGGTGTAGGCAGAGGAGGATTCATGTTTTGTGACACCCTGGGAACACATGTCAAACCGACGGGCAAATCCGTGGGACATCTCCAGGTGGCCAAAAGTTGTGTTCGAATTCCTCCTTGCCCCATGGGATCGAGTGACGTCACACGAGCAATCTGATCGGCGAGCGGACGATTGTCGAGCTGTCCCTGAATCGCAGCACCCCATCCCCATCCAATCTTGAAGCGATCGGCATTGGGATCACTCGATTGCCTGATATAGCCAGAGGGGAATCGCCGCATTTGATCATGGTAATTGATCACACTGAGG
>Ga0207937_1000138_pt1 | contig 24604 bp, 20 predicted proteins | sample LakMenEpi04Sep11_FD_150668 | JGI IMG/M metagenome (GOLD analysis project Ga0207937, IMG submission 150668) | Freshwater microbial communities from Lake Mendota, WI - 04SEP2011 deep hole epilimnion (SPAdes) | ecosystem: Environmental > Aquatic > Freshwater > Lentic | place: Lake Mendota, Madison...
TGTGTCGGAAGCGCCCCCACTTCCGAGCGAAGCGCCCAACGCTCGGGCGGCGAGAATGGAAGTGACTCTCCCGCTAAATGGAAGCCAACCCGCCTTTCTTGCAAAAGTGTTTTGTAAAGTGCATGGCACTGACTAAGTCCTGACTGAGCCCGACTGAGCTGAGCTAGCACTGACTGAGCGAAGCGATCTCTCACGAAACTTACTTCTTGAAAGTGCATGGCACTCACCGGAGGGAAGCGCCCCCACTTCCGAGCGAAGCGCCCAACGCTCGGGCGGCCAGAATGGAAGTGAATCTCCCGCTAAATGGAAGCCAACCCGCCTTTCTTGCAAATTTGTTTTGTAAAGTGCATGGCACTGACTGAGCCTGGCTGAGCTCTAGGTGGACGGCACATGGAATGTGCCTACTACTTTGACTTTTGTCGGCTGTATCCACTGAGCCCGACTGAGCTGAGCTGGCACTGACTGAGCGAAGCGATCTCATACGAAACTTACCGTTGTGCCAGCCAACTACCCCACGATGGCAGGTCCTCTTGAAAAAAGAGCGGAACAGGGCACGCAAAGTGCATAGGACAATGGGCATCCTAGAGAACGTAGTGCGAAAAGGATTCGCTAGCTCTCGCGTCTAGGTTTTGTATCCTCAGTCAAAAGCAGGTAGAAAATGAGAACAGTTAACTCGTTCATGGCAGTTGGATTTCTTGGACTTGCCAATTGCGGTGTTTTGTTGGGCCAGGAACCGAGAAAACCTGAACAGCCTGAGGTCGCCGCTCCCAAGGTTTCGAAAGAACAACCGATCAGTTTCTGGATGGCAAAGAAGCTGGACTACTCAAAGTCCATACTTGAGTCCCTAACGAAAGGAGATTTCGAAAAACTGGAGCAGGACGCCTCTCAAATGAGAATGCTTGGCAAGATGGAGGCTTTGGTACGGCGCAACAATCCCAACTATCGCTCGCAACTGCAGGCGTTTGATCTGGCAAACAACGAGCTTGTTCGCCAGGCAAAGCGGAAGAATGCAGAGGGAGCGACCATGGCATTCAATCAACTGACAACTAGCTGTGTCGCGTGCCATGTTCTGCTTCGAGAAGATAAAGATTAGCGAGTCAGTCTGACGCAATATGTGCGGAATGATGCGCCTCTGGCCATAACGGGCTGGGGGCGAGGGAACAATTTCGGAAAATATAGGAGGGCACGAGGCGGCGTTCTTGTGGGTTGGTTATCGGTCTTGTCTCCGCACGATTCGTACGGCTCAGAACGGTCACCTGTTGAAGAAGGGGATAGACGGTCGGTTGTGGAACGAGACCGATACAATAGATCGCTAGCAGGAAACAGAAATGAAATCAAACACGCCCATCGAGCGAAATTGGCATTCCGAATCGGTTTTCGCCGTACTGAAGGGACTGGAATCGAACGAATCGGGTCTCTCGCCGGCGGAGGTTAGCCTTCGATTGCAAGAGTATGGTCCGAATGTACTTCCCGAAAAGGGAGCGAAGCCCCTTTGGCGGATCGTGCTCGGGCAGTTCATTAGCCCGTTGATTTATATTCTAGTTGCAGCAGCCGTGGTATCGGCCGTCATTGGTGACTTGAAAGATGCTTTATTTATTGCAGTCGTCCTTTTGCTGAACACGATTATCGGTGCTTACCAGGAGTGGCAGGCTGAGCGCAGCAGTCAGGCGTTAAAGAAACTACTAAGCACACAAGCACACGTAGAGCGCGACGGCGAGGTATGCGAAGTCAGCGCCGAAGATGTGGTGCCAGGAGACGTGATATGGCTGGAATCGGGCAATCGTGTTCCTGCAGACACTCGCTTGTTGTCGTCTCAGGGACTTGAAGTGGACGAGTCGTTGTTGACGGGCGAATCGATAGCGGTTCGAAAAGATTTCAACTGGATTGGTGACTCGTCTGCTACGCTTGCAGATCAACAGAACATGACCTTTGCCGGTTCGCTTGTTTCAAGAGGCCGAGCAAAAGGAGTGGTTGTCGCCACCGGGAGTTCGACCCATGTTGGTCAACTCGCTCTAGATGTGATGGGCAGCGGAGGTGGCAAGCCTCCGTTGCTGGAACGGATGGAGCGATTTACCAATTATGTGGCAATTGGGACCTTGCTCGCTGCTACCGGGATAGGTTTGTTAGGTAGTTTTCTTTGGGGCTATACGGTCGTCGAGGCCTTTTTCTTTGTCGTAGCATTAGCCGTCGCAGCGATACCTGAGGGGTTACCTGTGGCGATCACAGTTGCATTGGCTGTTGCGACGACTCGCATGGCCAGACGTAATGTGATCGTCAGAAACCTAACGGCTGTCGAGGGGCTTGGAAGTTGCACGCTGATTGCTACCGACAAAACAGGGACGCTCACATGCAACGAACTCACGGTGCGTGAAGTGCATTTGCCAAACGACGACATGTTCACGGTGTCTGGCGAAGGTTTCGCGCCCAAAGGTGAAGTCTACTTTGGTGCGCGACCGGTCGCCAAGTCCGCTCACTCTGGACTGGATGCTCTCATTGAGGCAGTGGTACTTTGTAATGAAGCGGACTTACATCAGCGTGACGGACATTGGGTTTGGCATGGGGATGCGGTTGACATCGCAGCGTTGAATCTAGGTGTGAAGCTAGGGATACATCGCGAACATGCGCTGGAGTTTTTCCCGGAAGTGAGCAAGATTCCGTTTGAATCGGAGCGCCAGTTTGCTGCGTCGTATCACAAAGTGGACAATCGGATCAAGGTCTTCGTCAAGGGCGCTCCGGAACGTGTCTTGGACATGTGTAGTGATGCCCAATTTTCAAAAGGCAATCGAGCTAGGATGGAGCAGATGGCTTTGGAAATGGCGTCTCGCGGATTCCGCGTCATCGCCGTCGCTACCGGGGAAGTGGCTGGAGCTTTCACGAGTAACGAGGTTCCACCGCAACCGAAAGGTCTCAATCTAGTTGGCTTCCTCGGGATGATCGATCCGTTGCGAGTTGGTGCTCGCGAAGCGGTCGCAGAATGCCAAAAAGCAGGCGTCTTGGTGTCGATGATAACAGGAGATCACCGAATCACTGCGTTAGCAATTGCTCGCGATCTGGGGTTGGCAACAAGCGAAGATCAGTTGGTCACGGCCTCGGACCTCGAAGAGAAGACATCCGAGCAACTAGGAGCGATGGTGAAAGACGTTCGTGTCTTTGCACGAGTAACACCTCGTCAAAAATTGCAAATTGTCGAAGCGGCTCGGAAGGCTGGTCACTTTGTTGCAGTCACGGGTGACGGTGTCAACGATGCTCCAGCACTCCAAGCAGCCAACATCGGCGTCGCCATGGGGAAAGCGGGCACCGACGTTGCTCGAGAGGCAGCCGATCTTGTGATCAGCGATGATAATTTTAGTTCGATTGTCGGCGGCATCGAAGAGGGACGCATCGCTTATGACAACATCCGAAAAGTAGTCTACTTGCTCCTTTCGATGGGGGCGGCGGAACTTCTGATGGTTTTACTGGCTGTGCTATCGGGTCTACCAGTCCCATTGTTACCGGTTCAATTGCTATGGCTGAATTTAGTCACCAATGGAATCCAGGGCGTAGCGTTAGTATTCGAGCCGGGAGAAGGAGATAGTTTGCAACGCAAACCGCGCTCGCCTTACGAACCCATATTCAATCGACTGATGGTCGAACGATTGCTGGTGGCGATAGTCGTTGTCGGTGGTGGTGGATTCCTCGTTTACGACATCTGCCTGCGTTACGGTTTCACCCTAGAAGATTCACGCAACGTATTGCTATTAGCGATGGTGCTATTTGAGAATTTCCATGTGGGCAATTGCAGATCGGAGTCACGATCGGCGTTCTACTTTTCACCCCTTCGCAGTCCTGTATTGTTCTTCGGAACACTCGGCGCATTCTTGATGCACGTGGCAGCGATGCACGTCCCCTTTTTGCAAGATTTGCTAGTGACCAAGCCTGTTGACCTTTGGCTATGGGGTGTCGCCTTTGCTGTAAGTGTAACCATTGTGCCAGCCATTGAACTACACAAGTGGTGGTGGTCGGCGAGATACAAAAAGTAAGTAACAATCCCATCATATGAGGACCGTAACATGACGCAATCGATTGAATACAAACGCATTTTGGTGGCGACGGATTTTTCGCCGCCTGCAGGCGCAGCGATGCAGCAAGCTGTGTGGATCGCAACGGCGACGGGTGCATCTGTCGACTTGTTGCATACGATACCATCGTTTCAACGCTTAGCACCTAACGCGACCGGGCCGGACGTTGGCTTTCAGCTTGACTTCTTAGTCAACGAAGGAGAGTCGCTCGAGGATTTGGAGGCCGAAGCAGTGCGCGACGCCGAGGTAAAACTGCGGCGAATGATAGAACAGTTTACAGATCCAGTTGTGCTACGACCGGCCGTGCAGGTTGGCGAAGCCTACGCTGAGATAACGGACTCCGTTCTATGCGAAGGTTACGATCTGGTTCTTGTCGGGACGCGAGGTCTCGCGCCGTGGGAACAGTTCTTGGTGGGCAGTACTGCAAAACGTCTGATACGCAATTGTCCATCGTCTGTTTGGATTGTGAAGGCAGAGCATTTCGCACCTCCGAAAACAATATTGGCTGCAACCGACTTCTCGGAAGCGAGTCGCAAAGCTGTCATGCAAGGACTGATGATCGCTGAGCATGCAGACGCAATCTTTCATCTGCTCCATGTCGTCGATTCGAACGATGTGCCAGAGGACTTAATCTCCCACATTCCTCAAGGTAGTTCTCTCAAGCAAGAGATTATCAAGGAAGCGGCGGAGCGGTTGGACGAATTCGTTGAAACGCTCCAAATAGACCGCGCACGAATTCAAACCCACCTGCTATGGGGAAATCCATGGCAAGAAATCCAGCGAGCTGTGAAGGACCATGCAGTCGATCTTGTCGTGATGGGCACCGTTGGTCGAAGTGGTGTTGCGGGACTTCTTTTGGGCAACACGGCCGAGAAGCTGCTCGACATATGCGATTGTAGTATTCTCACTTCGAAACCAGATAACTTTCGATCTCCACTTCATTGCGGTCGTTAGTGAAGTCCTTTGTGCTGAATCTCTCCTAAGGAAATAGATGATGGATGAAAACGGTTATCAACGGATTTTGGTTGCGATGGATTTCTCAGCCCATTCCGAAGCGGCCTTTCTGCAAGCTGTTTGGCTTGCCCGTACCCAAGGTGCGAGTATCGTGCTGGTTCATACGCTACCTGATCTGCGTCAAGTAGCGCATCGCGCATCGGCGTTGGCAAAACTCGATTTGCTTCAGGGCGAAGGTGAGATTTTTCAACGCGAAGTGAGGCAAGTGTCCGATGCGAAAATGCGCCAACTCATCCAGAAGCATCGAGCAGAGGATTTGGATATCAAGGTGGAAACGCTTCTTGGCGAGCCGTTTGTCGAGTTGATTCACGCAGTACAATCCGAGGGCTATGATCTGGTACTGGCAGGTACTCGCGGGATGGCTGGGTGGCAACAATTTCTCGTGGGAAGTACAGCAAGTCGCTTGATCCGCAAATGCCCAGCAAGTGTTTGGGTCGTGAAGGACGAGCACATCGGACCACCCAAGGTTGTGTTGACGGCAACGGATTTTTCTACTGTCGGTTGGAAAGCGGTGAAGCGAGGGGCTTTGATTGCCAAGTACGCCAAGGCCTCAATGCATTTGCTGCATGTTATCGACGAAGGAGACATCCCCAAGTCTTTGTTTGACAGTAAGAGTCGACAGGAGATTATCGATTCGGTCGAACGTCGGCTTTACGACGGACTCGAGTCTAGTGGCGTCGACCGAGACGATGTTACATTACACTTGTCGACTGGAACTCCTTGGCAAGAAGTGGCCCGACTCTCGAAACACTTGAGCGTTGACTTGATTGCCATGGGAACGGTCGGTCGCAATGGTATCCCAGGCCTTCTTTTGGGCAACACAGCAGAAAAAGTTCTCAACACTTGCGATTGCAGTATCTTGGCAGTCAAACCCGACAACTTTGTGTCACCGATCGAGCCAGCATCATGGCCCCTTCATCCAATCTCAAAGGAGAAAACGTGATTTGGCGTGGGTGATTCTTGCGGCAGTGAAAAGCCGACCGCTGCCATGCAGAACTGAGTTGGCTATGTTGAGACTTTCAAGTCGACTATACTGATGGATCCCGAAATTCTTGCAACACTCGCATAGGTGATCTGAAATGTTTGAAATTCTAACGAAGCAAACTTTAGTTTTTTTGATCCTGACCGTCTTTAGCACCAGTGGATTTGGGCAAGTCGCGAGTACTGCAGAGGCGACAAAGAGCCAAGAAAAGCGAGCAGAAAACATTCCCTCGGGAATCAACGATAGCTTCCTTGATCCGAACATGAATGTGGAGCAGTTCATTAAGCGTTTCGAAGTCGAAAGTCGGGAGGTTTTTGCATGTCGATCGCAGATTTTGGAGGCAATCCAACTCAAGCCCGGCTTGGCTGTGGCCGACGTGGGGGCCGGTACCGGGCTTTATTTACGACCCTTGTCTCGAAGTGTCGGTGATGAGGGCAAGGTCTATGCCATCGACATCGCTCCCAAGTTTGTCAAACATCTGCGAGATCGAGCGAACGAAGAGAAGCTAGGAAATGTAGATGTCGTGCTGTGTTCCGACCGTGATGTCAATTTGAAGGGTAACTCCATTGACCGGGCATTCCTATGCGATGTGTACCATCACTTCGAGTATCCAGAAGGCTCGCTCAAATCGATCCATCGTGCGATGCGAACTGGCGGCAAGCTAATCTTGGTAGATTTTCATCGTGCACCCGACGTGAGCCCAGAACGCAAACAGTGGCTTCAAGGACATATCCGTGCACCACTCGAGACGTTCAAGCAAGAAATTATCGATGCAGGCTTTCAGTTTGAAGAGCAAGTCGCAATCGATGGATTTTCTGAGAACTATCTACTACGCTTTAGCAAGTAGATTGGGTTTCTATGCGCAAGAGAACGTCGAGCATTTACGATGCTCTCTTTCCGGATGGCTATTTACCGAAGGCAGCAGGGCGTTTCTCGCGAAATGCAGCGATCCCCTCTTTTGCATCGCTTGTCGCGAGACATTCAATATAGGCGGCTGTGTCCGCAACGTAAGTTGCTTTCGGCTGTGTCCCTTCGTCTTGATGCACCAGTCGTTTTGTTTCCCTTAGGGCCATTGCTGGTAAAGCGACCAGTTTGTTTGCAAGCTCCATGGCACTGGTCATGAGTTGCTGTCGTGGCACCAATCGATGGACCAGTCCGTATGCTTGCGCAGTCTGCGCCGAGACGATTTCTCCGAGAATACACATCTCCATGGCACGCGACTTACCAACCAATGCCGTCAACTGTGCGATACCGTACCCTGGTGGCCAACCCAACTTGATTTCTGGCATACCAAAGACAGCTTGAAACGTTGCGATGCGAATGTCACAAGCGCAGGCCATCACACATCCTCCACCCAATGCATTGCCATCAATCGCAGCGAGGAAGATTTGCGGTAAATTCTCCCACGAGAGATAGAGTCTGGCTTGTCGGTAGCTCAATTCTCTGGCGTCTTCCAACGAGAGTGTTCCCACTTCAGGTACATCATCACCGGAAGAGAATGAGTCAGCAGCTCCATGCACGATGACAACGCGAACATTTGCATGGCCGGCTAGCCAAGCATTCAGCTTCTCCCAGTCGCTGGTCATCTGCATGTTGACCGCATTTTTTTTCGCGGCGCGATTTAGCTTCACGAATGCGATGGGCCCTTCGATCTTCACTTCCAGCGTCGACAATGGAGCAAGCTCTCCAGATTCAGCTTTCGTTTCCATGGGTAGAATCGTTCCGAAGCGATGTGATGGAGTTTTTTGCAAAATACGGTCTGCTATTTTTTCCGTCAGCACGATCATTCGACGATGCGTTCCCTTTCCAATCATTTCACGTTCATCGAAAGCCGTTATATCAAAGTCGACGCTTCGTCCTTGAATACCGGTGACTTGAGCAAAAGCGGTAACTTTAGCTCCGATGGGAGTCGCTGCTAGATGATCGATATGGACCTGAGCACCTACCGACTCTTCACCAAGTTCGAGAAAAGGTTCAATCGCCTTTCTCGCGGCTCGTTCCATAAGCAGGATCATATTGGGCGTCGAAAAGACGACTGCCGATCTTCGTTGATCATTGCCTGTTTCACCGAACCCTCGGCGATTGGCACCGAGGTGTATCGTATGCTCACTGGAAACGAGCCACGTTAGTTCGGCTCTTTGTCCGACAGCCAGTCCGTCTTTCATAAATGGTTGACGCACATGTTATTGAAGCACGGGCAATGGTGCAGACTGAGCCTGGGATGCGAATCGAGTCGAGATGGAACGGACCAGCCCTCGGCAAACATCTTCAAATGGTTTGGACAAGGTCGGATCTTTGAGTGCGTCCGCAAGTCGTCCTTCGTCGGATTCTCGTCGTAGTGCGATTTGGATAGGGACTTCGCCTAAAAACGGTACTCCTAGTTCTTCCGCTTTGGCTCGAGCACCTCCCTTGCCAAAAATGTCATAGGTCTTTCCCGTCTCAGGATCTGTAAATCCACTCATGTTCTCGACTACACCCAACACAGGTACTTTTGTTTTTTCGAACATGGCGATGGCTTTGCTGGCATCCAGCAATGCGACTTCCTGCGGTGTGCAAACGATAACGGTACCAGTTAGCGGAAGAAGTTGCGACAGCGTCAATGCGACGTCACCTGTTCCTGGCGGCATGTCGATAATCAGGTAGTCCAATTCTCCCCAAGCGGTATCACGCAAGAACTGCGTTATCGAACCGTGAAGCATAGGACCTCGCCAAACGACAGCCTGGTCTTTCCCGATAAGGAACCCCATCGACATAACAGGCATGGTGCCAGCGTAGATCGGTTGGATTTTTCCATCCACGATCTCAGGACGACCTTCGAGCCCCAACAGGTGTGGAATGCTCGGACCGTAGACGTCGGCATCCATCAAGCCAACTTTGGCACCCAATTTCTCGAGCGTTAACGCAATGGAAGCGGCTAGAGTGCTTTTGCCAACACCACCTTTTCCTGCGGCTACTGCAACCACGCATTTTGCTTTGAGGCCAATCTGACCGATGGCAACTGGGGGTTTGTAAAGCGCTTCGACACGAACGTCCACATCTCGAATGCCAGAAACATGTGCGATCAAGTGAGACTTGAATCGCTCGACGATTTCTTCTGCGATCGGTTTCATCATCGAGGTAATACTATAGCGACAGTGAACAATCCCATCGCTTACTGAACAGTCGCCAACTTGGCCTGACTTCCCGACGGGTTTGCCTGTCTCTGGATCACAAAAAGAATCGAGGGCAGCGGGAAGAAGTTGATGTATATCGAGATCGGTCATCGTAGATTACTTTGTCACAAGGCACGGACGGGAGCAAAGTAGTTTAGCGAACCGGCAAATTCTCGCGAGTAGACCTAGCCAAAGATAGGCTTGCGATCCGCTGTTGATTCGGCTGCCCAATGAAAATCAACGACGTCAGGCTGATCCATTTGCCAAGTGTAGTATGCTGGCATCGCATCGATCAAAGCGGGGAAATCAACAATTCCATCATGGGCGGATCTCAAAATGACGCCTAGTCCTTCGAGTTCGCTGACATAGTCTTCGAGATGGGCAGATTGATTCTTGAGATCGTCTTGGATCTCGGTGATCTCCGCATCGTATACCTGAAATCGAGCTTTGCCATCGTGTCGTCGAAGCATTCGACGTAGCGTGGATTTCCTTTCCGTCAGTTCGCGATGCGAAAGGGCGATATCCGTCACGATCAGGCGAAGCAACGGAAGCATCGACCTAGCTTGCTCGATCGTGAACGTCTTTTGATTTAGGTTGCCCATAGTATGGCTTCCGCGTCTCGGGTAATGTTCCAGATGTACAGACAATACCGACAGATCGGGAAAAGGAAAAGTTCACTTCGATCGCTGTTTCCAACTAAAGCCGGAGCCCCAAGTTTTTGAGTGGACTCGTTGCCTTAAAATAGAATTTTACGATCCGAAGAAATCCGTTATCCAGCGAGAGGCACTTCGGCTCCCTCAATTCTTACTCGGGATTTCAAGCATTCAATTGGGGACTTTGCCAGAAAACCGGAAAATTCGTACCAATAGAGAGTGTGAACTCATTGCACACCTCTTCGACGATTCCTGCATCTACATGCTCGCAACGTCGAACCGCACCAGAAACAAGGGATAAATCGGCAATTTGAGCTATCCTGCGAGGAATGCCATCGGCTAGCTCCTGAATTCGAGTCATGGCTTGAGCATCAAAAATATTTGGATCGCCACCCGCAGAAGAAACCGCAAAATCGAAATAATCTGCAACTTGACCGAGATCCCAGGCGGGAACATCGATCCGCAGTTCGTTCATTTCAATAACCCAGCGAGGCAAATCAACCAACGATTCTTCTGTTATACATAGCATCGTGGTAACGCCTGGGATCCGGCAAAGGCGTGCGAAAAGATCTAGTCCGCTGTCGGATATGCCGGTGGTTTCATCGAACACGATGATCGCGTGATGCCCAACGGTTCGCCAACTTAAAACGGTATCGCTGATCCTAAGTACATTTTGCTCGACGCTCGCAGACTCGCCGTAGGACTCTGGATCGAGTTGTCGAAGGATTTGGCCGACGATATCAAATGGCGTTTGTCCCAGCATTCTGGCGATGCAGAAGTGTTCGTCTGTTGCCTTCAAGAGTCGCTTTTGAGCTAGGTGATTGACGAGCACGCTCTTTCCAACACCCGACGGGCCAACCAGAAGCCCCAGTTTCTTTCTTTGAGCAATTAGAAATTCGCCCCTAGCTATGGCTTCCTCAACACTCCCACCCACAAATGTCTCATGATAGGATTGCGGGGGTCGAAACGGACTCGTTCTCAATTTCCAGTGGCGTAAATAGCTCATAATTTGCCTCTTCGGTTAGTTCTCGATTTCACGTAAAGTTCGGCAAATCGGCCCTGGTGGCATCATTTAATTATCAAGAGCATCAACTTTTTGTCGGAAGTTTCGTATTTTCTTTGAAGATCCGAAACCCGAATGGCCAGAAATTCAAGAACTTATTAAACTCGACTTCATGATCGGACCCATTTTTCAACGCGAAACCGCAACTTTGCCACGTCGTGGCAGGCACTTTATAAGCCGCATCGTTTTTGCGCTGATGGTCTTTGGAATCATTTGCACGACATGGTTGCTGCTGGCTGGTATTCAGCCGGTCCAAAACCCCGGTGACCTCGCTCGGTTTGGAGTGCTGATCTTTCAGCTTATCGCGCCATTTCAACTCATTGTCCTAATGTTTACTGCTGCTTTAGCAGGAACCACGGCTGTAAGTCATGAAAAGGACAAGCAGACCATCATCCTGCTTTTGATGACTTCGCTTACCAATGCAGAAGTTGTGCTCGGCAAAATAGGTGCTGGCTTATTGACCGCGTTCAATGCGTTCTTTGCGTCGATGCCCGTGATGTTCATGCTTTTGTTGTTAGGCGGCGTGTCTGTGGAGCAAGTGATCGCATGCTCTTGGGTGACCGCTTGTACGTTGATCGCCTGCGCAACCATTGGGGCAACGGTGGCCTTTTGGCGGGAAAAGACGTTTCAGTCGATTGCTGTTACTGCGCTGAGCATTGCGTTTTGGCTGGGCTTCGGTGAGATCGTTGCAGCAGGGATGCTACCAGGGATTGATCCTGCCGTTTCGGTTTTCTTAAGTCCGCTGCGATCGGTGATGGACATAACGCAACCCATAGCCTCGGCAGCCTTTCTACCTTTTTCAGTTCCAGGTGGTAACGCAGGGTTGGCCGGAGCTATCGTTCTTTTGTTTGGTATTTTGTTGATGCTGCTGTCCGTGTCCATGCTTCGCGTATGGAACCCATCGCGAGAGAGGCGGCCGACGGGTATGGATACTCAAGAATCAGAATCCATCATGGAAACAGGATCTGGTGAGAACATTCAGGGAGTGTCTACAGCCAGGAACGTGAAGGCATGGAAAAGTCGCGCACCTCGCACGGTCTGGAACAATCCAGTTCTTTGGCGAGAAATGTGCACATGGGCCTACGGACGCAAAGTTGTTTTCGTCAAAATCGCTTATCTGCTCTTCGCTTTGCTTGTAGGTGTTGGACTTTATCAAACGATTCAAAGTGGTATTGCATTCGAAACGACGACCTACCAAGAGTCGCTCGTCCCTCCAACGGTTTCGTTATTGGCACCATTCTTTGTCCTGTCCTTGATCATTATCAACGCGCTCGCTGTAAACTCTATTACGAATGAAAGGGACGGTGGTGCACTGGATTTGCTGTTGGTAACCGAGGTCACACCTGCGAGCTTTTTGTTGGGCAAAATTTGTGGAGTTCTTTACGTGACCAAGGAAATGGTTTTGGCTCCGATGGTCCTTTGTTTTTTTCTTTGGTGGTCACAAGCAATCCATGGAGAGAATTTCGTCTTTACTCTTATTTGTCTGCTGGTCATGGATGTCTTTGTGACAATGCTCGGGATCCATTGCGGCATGATCTACTCTCAGAGCCGAGTCGCCATCGGTACGAGCTTAGGGACTGTTTTCTTCCTGTTCTTGGGGATCGCAGTTTGCATGTTGATTATGTTGATGTTTCGTGGATCGTTTGGTCGGCAGCTTGCACCGTTTCTTTTCATTATTCTGGGTGGCGGTACGGGGCTCTACTTGGCATTGGGGAGTCGCAATCCTTCCCCCGCAATTACACTGAGCTCGTTTTGTTTGCCGTTCTTAACATTTTTTGCAATCACCAGTTTTTTGCTTCGAGATCAAGAGTTGAGTGTATTTTCTGTTGTTTCCGTGTCATATGCTTTTGCGACAGCTGCTATGATGATCCCTGCGTTAAGTGAGTTTGATTTCGCATTCGGTCGATCTAAAACGGTGGACGAGGAATAGTTTTCGTGTTTGGAAACGTCGCAGGTTTGCTATCGGTTCAGGACATCCAGCATGGGTGATGCTGAAGGAGGCATTGATCTGTTTAGTTGTGTGGTTGCTGCAACCGCAATGCTCGTCACGATCGTTCTATCCGCATTTTTTTCTGCCAGTGAAGCGGCTCTCTTTTCTTTGACAGCCAACCAACGCCAAAAGCTTGGATTAGGTCGCGTGTCGCTGGCAATCGATTCACTCCTTTTGAATCCGACAAAGCTCTTGTCGACGATTCTTCTTTGCAACCTCGCGGTAAACATTACCTACTTTTCCTGCAGCAATGTCATAGCATCCGAGATCAGCGAGAAACCGGGGTGGGAGACGGCCTCTTATGTATTCAGCGTCGGATCATTGGTGTTGCTGATCCTGGTATCCGAGCTACTTCCGAAGTGTATCGGCGTGTTGGCTCCGATCAAAGTTTCGCTTGCAGTGGCTCTCCCCATGTCATTTGTGAACTCGATCACTGGATATTTGGCCATCGGCATGAACTCGGTTAGCGATATCTGTCGCCGGCTTATTTTTCCAGGATTGAAACCTGAAACGGTCCTCGATAGCAGTGACTTGGAACGTGCTATCGAACTCAGCGAGACGGATTCGCAACTGAGGGACCTAGAAAAGGGAATCCTGCAGAACATTCTTCAACTATCCAATATCGAAGCTCACGAGTGGATGCATCCGAAAAGTCAATTCAGTTTCGGGACACTCCCTCTTGATCCACCGACCGTGACGCAGTGTATCGAAGATATGCAAGCGAACGAATTCGATGATCAAAGCCACTTGCTGCTAATTACGTCGAGTCAGGAAAACGAAATTATTGCGACGGCTACTCTGGATGATTTGATGATCGCAAAACGCATGGGGCTGGTACCAAAAACGCAGTCGGTCCTCTTCTTTCCGTGGTGCGCGACTCTGGCCCAAGTGTTTCAACTTTTGTTGACAGCAGACAAACGACATGGTGTCGTCGTGAATGAACGTGGCGAAACGATTGGAGTTATTCTTTTTGAAGATCTGATCGAAGCTACTTTTGCAACCTTTCATGATCGCATCAATCCCATGGGGGAGTTGCAGTTTTCGAAGTCCGGCGAGATGGAATGGATCGTGGATGGAAAAGCCAGGATTCGAAAGCTGGAGAAAGCGATGGACATCAAATTGCCCGATTCGAGAGAAGCCACGATCGCAGGAGTCGTACAGAATCAACTGAGGCGACTGGCACATATAGGTGATAGAGTTCAGTGGGGGGACTACTCTCTGGAGGTTACCAGTATTCCACAGCGAGGTGACATGCTCATTCGTCTCACTGGGCAACAAATAGAGATGCCAGAGTTGGTATCCGAGGATGGCGAATGATTCCTTCCATAGTCCTGATATTGGTCTCTTGTTTACTCAGTGCTTTTTGTAGTGGTGTCGAGACTGGCATGTATCGAGTCCAGCGTGTTCGCCTGGTACTCGATGCGTTAGATGGATCCCGATTGTCCCGCGGGTTGCTTTGGTTAACGAACCATCCAGGGCTATTCGTATCCACGTTGTTGTTTGGAAACAACGTTGCGAATCAAGCGTTCACCATTGGAGTCGCATGGTTCATTGTCGCAATACTCGGATACGATGACCCAGGAACGACGGTGTTCATCAGTATCCTTAGCACCCCGATTTTGTTTATCTTCTGCGAACTTCTTCCAAAAAGTTTGTTCTATCAAATTCCTCATCGACTGCTGAAGACCTTTGGGCTCCCATTAATGGTCCTGACAATTTTGAGTCTTCCATTTACCTGGGGGCTTTATTTGCTAAGTCGCTGGATTCAGAAGCTTCTTGGCGAGGAACCATTGAGAGTGCGACCAGCCCTCGCGCGTCGTGAGCTTCGGCAGGTACTGGAGGACGGACAACAAGCTGGATTGCTAACTCCAGTCCAACGCGACTTTATCCAGAATCTGTTTGCCTACGGTAGCGACTCGATCGTCCGATATTGCATGCCAATACGAGGACTGCGAACAGTCGTCCTCGGTACGAGCCTCGAAGAACTCAAACAGGTTGGGCGTAAATCCAATCAGTCCGTGATACCGGTGCTACACGAACAAAATAAGCGACTGGTTGGTTATTACGACACATCCGAAGTTGCAGAAGCAAAGGTGTATCCAAATCTCCACCCCATCCCAACGTTCGAACCATCGACAGGGCAAATAACCGTCCTGAATCAAATGGTATCACAAAAATGTAAGCTCGCCCGAGTGCTTGGTAACAACGATCAACTGATGGGAGTTGTACTTCTCGATCGGCTGGTCGGACAAATGATTCAGCGTAGTTAGCGGAATTCTACTTTTGCGAATCGGCGTAACGCCACAAATACCACGCGCCGATACTTCGATAAGGACTCCAAGCGTTCGTGTAGGTCGCGAACTCGGATTTCTTTGGCATCTCTGGTAGACCATAGAGCTGCATCAATGCCGATCGCACACCGAAATCATCCACCGGCATCACATCGAGTCGTCCCAGCGTGAAGATGAGAAACATCTCCACCGTCCATCGACCGATTCCTCGCAATTGCATCAAGGACGAAATCAGAACGTCATCGGTCATTGTTACCGAATCTGCACGGCTCGGAATCTTGCCACGCTCCTGAGCTTTGGCGATCCCGATGATTGCCAATGCCTTCGCTTCCGAGAAACCGCAAGTGCGATAACTCTCCATCCGTAGTCGGCTCAACTGCTTCGAAGTTGGGAACGGTTGCTCTGGAAATCGTCCTATCAATCTAGCGAGAATAGACTCTGCCGCTTTACCGTGAAGCTGTTGGTGGGCGACGGCGCGAACGAGTGCTTCGTACGTCTCTCGCTCCCAGTCCGGTTTCAGTTCGCATTTGCCATGTGTCTCTATCCATGCTGCTAGCGTTGGACATGCGTTTTGCAAATGCGTTTCTGCAAGTCGCAGTTTGCGCTGATACGCTCTGGTCATTCTCGAGTCGGCTTTCCAAAGGAGGCGTTAGTTGGGGATTGGGATCTGCACCCAAAATGGATGTTGACGATCGGCCCTTTGTCTAACGTCTTTGAGAAGAGTTCGGGAATCCGACTTTGGTTCAATTTTTTTGGACTGACTTCCTTTGCTGCGAACGGTCAATGTTCGATTTAGATCCAGCATCTTTTCTGTCAACCAAATCGAGTATTTTTCCGCTGGCACCGTATCCATCGTTACGGCGTTTGCATCTCGATTGAGCGATCCGGAAATCTTATACTCTGATCCCGCTTTGTACAAAAGCGGATGGATCATCTTATCGGCAAACAAGCGATCTGCTTCAAACCACCAGAAGAATTTGTCTCCATTCCTCGCCGTTCGCACTTCGAATTTATCAGGTGCGAAATTCCGCACGTGATTTGGGAGATTCATCCACTCCATGATTCGAGGTAGCTCTTCGCGATAGTGATCTAATCCTCGCCCGGTATAGATCGTGATCATGACATCCATGTTACGATCTTTTAACATACTGTCCCAAACACGTTCATTGGCAAAGACTTGCCCTTCGACTCCCTTGGAACTCGTCACACCGGTCAATTGTCCATCGACAAAGTAAAACGGAACATTGCACGATTGACTCATGCTCGCGTTTGGCCAGTATTGTTCTACATACTTTTCACCCAGCCCACCGATGACGACACATCCGGCCCAAAGATCGGGATGAGCAAATACGATGTCCCATGCGCCGGATCCGCCCATCGAATGGCCCGACAAAAACGTTCGATCGGTATCAATACTAAAACGCCGACGAGCATCAAACAACGAGGAGAGAACTACCGCATGTTCGTTCTCGGTATAGTTGTAGGAAGGTTGTTTTGGTCTGGCCCAGTAAGGGGCTATCACAATGTAACCATTGTTCGATGCTTCTCCCCAACACCGGTTGTTGGATCGATCAAACTGGCCACACCACCAGCCTATCTGGTCTTCCGGCGTGGAGTTCTCGCTGTGCATCGTTACCACACACGGATAACGTCGATATGGGTTGTACTCGGGTGGTAACTGTACCAAACAATAAGACGACTGCCCCTGCAATTCCCCCTTTAGCGGCGTTTCTAGCAGATAGCGTCCAGGCACTGTCGTCTCTGTGATCTTGTCTGGGAACTCTGGGTCTTCCACCGAACGAATAGGATAAAGGCTCGAGTCTGGAGTTGGAAACGGCGGTGCCATGTTGGCCACGATTCGCGAAACATAGCGACTGGTTCCCGACTCCAGTCGTGCGATCTCTTCGAGAAGCTGATCGTTTCGTGTTGCTGTTGAAAGGTAGTCGATAACGATCTGCTTGGCCTTTACTCCAGAAGAGACCATGGAAATGTTATCGTCCGCTAAACCAGCACCGTAGATCCATCCACCCATGGCTAATGCGGCTCGTTGATCTGGTTTCGAACTCTCACGAAGCCGTCGATAATCGGCGAAGCGGCCTTCGGTATCCGGCGATAGATAGGTTCGGATTTCCTCTAAGACTTTGGTAAACGATTGCTGTATCTGCGGATCGGTAACCTTTGATACATCGTCAGCAATCCAGCCGAGAAGTTCTTCTTGGTCTCGTTTGTCGGCGGCAAGTTTCTCTTTTTCCGCATCTGCCTTTAGTCGCGTCGTTAGCGATAGAAGATCGTAATCGATCGAGTTGAGGATCTTCTTTGCAAGCTCGTATTGTCCAGCCTGCTTCTTGGCTTTCGAAGCGGCAGCGAACAACTGATCCGCCGCCAACTGATCGTATCGTTTCAAGCTAGGACGATTGCTTTCCAACTCAGGGAATCGCTGAATTGCTTTCGCGAGAACGCTTTTGGCCTCGCGATATCTCTTCGCTGTTTCGTAAAGCTCGACGATGTCGAGATAGTCGCGACTTTTATTTGGGTTCGCATTCGTCTCCAGGATGGTACGCAGCGTCTCTGGATCGAGTGCATCCAAGGACATATACATTTCCCAAACAAGATCACCTTCGACCCCCCGAAGACCTTCGACCTTCAGGTAGCGAGGCGTGATCTCGGTAATCCCTTGGACTGCAACCTTATCATTGTCAAACAGATAAATCCGGCGCCCAAGATTGCTAAAGGGCATGGACCTGGATGCTTCCGTAAATGCGGTCACCGAACGGGAAGTCGTGCTTACCAGTTCTTTGTTGGGCAGCTCGATCTTGACTTCTTTGCGTGATATGGCCCAAGTTTCTCGGTCACCATCATTGATTTGAATCCGATGAAAATAGATCGTTCGCATCCCATCATTCGCCTCAATGATGATTGGAGCCCCGCCGGTCGCGGCGCTATTTACCGATCCCTCTTTCTTGATGGTCTTGATTTCAGTCCATTGCGCAGGACCAATCATCATTCCGTTCTTTAAATACATGTCGACGGCCTGCGACAACCCATTCTCGGAAAGCATGACGCATCCGAAGATGGCGATCACGGTTGTAAAGAAGGTGCGGACAATTGCTGCCATAAATACGTCTAACCTGTAAACAAACCACAATCATCGTGGGTTTTGCCGATAACAAAATAAACGACGGATAGAAGACCCCTTCGCAAAACGGCTTGGAGCTATACCCCCAACCCGCAGCTAGTGGCAAATCCACTACGGCAACAAGCCCACAACCGATCGTTTCAGCAAATCATGCGCCAAAACCGCGATATTCGTTACAACCCAACTATTTCAAGCCGCGGCGTTCCAACAACGAATCTACGCCTGGCTCTTTCCCTCGGTAATCTACATATTGTTTCATCACTTCTCGTGTTCCGCCACGAGAAAGAATCGTATCGCGGAACAATTTGCCATTCTCTGGCGTTAATCCCCCTCGATCCCGCATGTATGAAAATGCATCAGCCGCGAGCACTTCGCTCCACAGGTACGCATAATAGCCCGCCGAATAACCACCCGCCCAAACGTGTGCAAAGTAAGCGCTTTTGTAACGAGGTGGAACGGGAGCGTAATCAACATCGTATTGCTTCAGCAGCTTTTTCTCGAATTCCTCGACACTCTCAATCTGCATGTCGGCTCCTATCGAGTGCCAACCCAAATCGAGCAGTGCCGCAGACAAATACTCCAGGGTCTCATAACCTTTGTTGAATTTGCTAGCCACGATGCTCTTTTCCAGCAATTCGCGGGGCAACGACTCGTTGGTTTTGTGATGCTTCGCATAGTTGGCCAACACTTCTGGATGTATCGCCCAATCCTCATGAAACGTCGACGGGAACTCGACATAATCTCTCGGTACCGAGGTTCCCGACAACGTTGGATATTCAACCGATGAGAATAACCCATGCACACCATGCCCGAGCTCATGAAACATCGTCATGACGTGATCCAAACTCAGAAGCGTAGGTTCTCCCTCTGCGGGCTGAGGAATGTTCATCACATTGACCACAACTGGCATCTGTTTGAGTAATCGAGATTGATTCACGAAGGCATCCATCCAAGCTCCACCACGCTTGGAATCGCGCTGGTAGTAGTCCGCATAGAACAAGCCGATTTGCTTGCCATCGTTTCCAACCACGTCGAATACTCGAACCGTTGGGTGATAAACGGGCAGGTCCTTACGCTCGCGAAAGCTCACACCATACAACTTTCCAAATGTGTAAAACACACCGTTGGTAAGGACATTGTCGAGCTCAAAGAACTGCTTGATAACGTTCTCGTCGACTTGGTACTTCTCGGCACGAACTTTCTCGGCATAGTACTCCCAATCCCATGGCTGAACCGCATCGTTAATGCCGTCCTTTTGCATGGCGGATTGGATCTCACCGGCCTCCACTTTCGCCTTCGACAAAACTCCGGGAACGAGATCTTGCAGCATCTTGAACGCAGCTGTTGGATTCGCCGCCATCTGGTTCTCGAGCGTATAAGCCGCATGGCTTGCATAGCCCAGTATCTGAGCCCGTTGAGCTCGGAGCTTTGCAAGCTCCAGGACTAGCGGCCGATTGTCTAGGCCTGCTTTTTCACCCAACCCGCGATTCGCAGACGCTTCCCAGACTTGTTTGCGTGTCTCTCTATTCTTGAGCGAAGTGAGTACCGGTTGACGTGTCGTATTGGTGATCGTCAAAAGATACCTCCCTTTTTTTCCTTTAGTAGTCGCAGCTTCTGCGGCCGCAGCAATCTCGGCAGCACTCATTCCCTCCAGGCGCTTGACGTCGTCGATGAGGACGGATCGCTCCTTGGTCAGCGCCAACAGGTTGTTCTGAAATTGGGTCGTTAGTGTCGAAAGCCTCTCATTGATCTCGCGAATTTTCGATTGTTCGGCATCGTTCAGCTTCGCACCTGCACGGACAAAGGACTCGTAATACTCTTTGAGCAGTCTTTGCTTCTCTTCATTCCAGTCGACAAACTCTGCACGCTTCACCCACAGCGCTTCAACTCGCGCAAAAAGCTTCTTGTTGAGGAGAATGTTGTCGGAGTGCGCTGCTAACTTAGGTGCGATGTCTTGCTCAATTTCCTGAATCTTGTCATTCGTATGCGCTGAAGACAGGTTGAAGAAGATCGCTTGTACTCGGCGCAGCGTGTCCCCAGTCTTTTCGAGGGCGATCAGTGTGTTCTCGAAGGATGGCGGTTCCTTGCTATCGGCGATGATCTGCACTTGTTCGAGCTGTTCCTTGATTCCCTTTTCGAATGCAGGGGAAAAGTGCTCATCCTTCACTTTCCCGAATTCAGGTGCGAGAAGTGGCAGGGAACTTGGTACCAATAACGGATTCGACTCAGTCATAGAAACAAATTTGGATGGGTTGGTGGTCAGCAAGCTTTGCGCACGAAGCGGAAGAGCGGCCATCGGAATACAGGACGCAACGAACAAGGGCACGATTATCAATCGCATGATTCTATCCTTGAGTGAAGTTCTGGTTGTGATTCGATAGCCTGGGAGAGACAATGCTACGGCCCTCAGTTTATACGACTATACCGTTAGAATCTATGCGAACCAGACTTCAGCGTCGAAACGGGCGAATCATAAATCGAGCAATCGCTCGTCGACAACTCTCTTGATTCGATAGGACTCGAGAGAATTCGGGATTCGAGCCGCCTCTTCTTGATAAGCGCGAACCAACCGATCGGTATCGATCGACAATGTGCGGCGTAGCTCTTTGGGCGTAAGCTCCACCAATCTCTCGAGTGGCAATTCATTCAGATTAGAAATGGCCATCGTCGAAAAGAGCTCGACCCCGATCATATAGGCTTGCAGTTTTTCTTGCGAGACTCGATACGGTTCAGGGTAAGCACGCGAAAAGGCTTGAATCATGCTCTTCACGTGTGAATCGGACAGATCTGACCGATTCGAACCCATGGTCGCTCCAATCACAAACGCTTCGTCCTGATCAAGCAATCCACGATGAAGCGCAATATGCAAGACATCGTGACGTTGCAGAGAGATAGCACCAGGAAGAGCCGTTGTTCGTTCAGGTGACTCGTACGCATTGACGACCTCCGGAAGCTGAGTTGCGGAAATTCCCGGTAGACGATCAAGCAGTTCTTGCACCGTCAAATCGGGCGTGACCACGGGCCACCATTCTCCCCAATACTTCGTTGCGATCCCATCGGAATCCACGATCTCATGCATGAGGTGACACTCCTCTCGATCGAAAAGCGCTTCAGAAACAGCAACGGAATCCTGACCTCTCAGCTCGGTTTGACACTGAATATTGGCATTCCAAACCGCGATCGATAACTGTTCGACTATTTCAGCCGTAGAAAGGCTCGCGGCCCAAGGTTCCTCTTGAAGTTTGCAAACAGTTTGGCCAATCAAGTTCTTGGAGGATCGAAACATCCCACGAACGGACCCGGGAAGTTTGGATTCGATCAACCGACCTATTGCGACCTGCTCAAGATCCTCCGAATCGACATTCTGCGCCATGCACGCGATAGACTGCCTTTCATAAGCGGCTGCACGCATGAGAAAGGGTACTACGCGTCGATCGATCGCAGGAGCTTCGACATGCGCGAAAGATAAACCTTCGGTTGGCGAGCCTAATTGGCGTGCAATCCATTCGCTGGCCATTTTCTCAATCGTTTGGTTCAATGCTTTCTCCTCCTTTAACCAAAACCACTTGCACCCAAAAAATGCATTGTAAGCTAATCTAAATCAACCGGCACGGGGATTTGAAATGTTCCTTGCTCCAATCGACGGTACCAGTCCGCAAGCCCATCACCACCCCAGTATAGAAACTGCATCCGAGGACCAAGACGATTGATGAAGAGGAACAATGCATCCGAGAGTGGGTCGTGCTGAAGAGTATCGGAAACCAAAACGCAAAGCCTATCGGACCCCATTATCCTTCCATGAATACATCCAGCTTTTGACCTGCATAGATTTGCGGCGGAGCGCCAATGACCTCGTAGACAACAAACAGAACGCGAGTATCCACTCGCTCCGTCGTGCCGCCGGTCAGGGATTTTTTGGGAACGATGCGGGGGTCAACACGGACAAAACGCAGTTCGATAGAGGTGCGATCGCGCCCACGCACAAAACCCTCGGCTCGCGCCTTAGGACTTACCCTGCTTGCGTCTTCTTCGTCAAACTGGACTCGTACTCGGAGCGGACCGTGCACTCCAAGCTGGACGAGGGGGTTCTCGTTTCGGGCTGATTCCGCAAACTCACCTGGGCGAATATCGACATGGAGGACCAAACCACCGACAGGGGCTCGAACGACTAATCGATCAAGATCTACTTGTACTTGTTCTACGCTCGATTTGGCGGATGCGACTTCAGATTCTGCGATCTCAATATCATGACACCAAGTTCCAGCCTCCAATTTTGCGAGATCCGCTTTGGTTTGTGCCAGTTCGGCATTCGCTTGGTCGTAGGCGTATTTACGCACCATGTGCTCTTCTTCGCTGAACGCCCGCCTCTCGATCAGCAATTTCGCTCTATTCCAAGCATCTTCGTCGCGTTTGAATGTTGCAGTAGCCGCAGCCACCCGCGCACGTGCTGGCGGAAGGTCCTCGGGGCGTGTGCCTACCTTTAGCTTCAGAAGCTTCGCACTAGCGGTTGCTAACGCTGCGGTCCGATTGTGAAACTCCGCTCGCAATGCGCGATCGTCCAAGGTAAACAAAGGCTCATCTGCGGATACCGTTTGGCCAGGTACAACATGCACACGCGAGACAATTCCAGAGATGGGGGTTGCAATAGCAATGGGCTCACCAGCCATTTGCACTTCTCCTAGACCTGAAATGGTATTCGTTCCAAGTGTCGTCAAAGGGGGCGGATTGGGAGCAGCCAAAAGCTGCTCTTTCGGTGTTAAATGACTCAGCGTCGCGATACCAAAGCCGACAGCCATTGCAGCGATGATCGGAATGCCGAACTTGATCAACATCTTTTGTCTTCCTTTTGCAATAGATCTTCCTCGTTTTCGATACGTACGCTACAGCGCAGCCGAGTGCGGATCGATGGGATGTTTTTGAACTGATAGGGTTTCAACTTTTGAAATGAGACCGTCTTCCATATGCACTACTCGATCTGCAAAACTGTAGACGCGTGGATCATGCGTCACCACAATGGCAGCTCGATCCTCTACGACGGCAAGAGTTCGTAGCAAGGTCATAACTGCTTTCCCTGCCTGACCATCGAGTGCTGCTGTTGGCTCATCGCAAAGCAATAACTTCGGCGAGTGCACTAATGCACGCGCAATTGCAACGCGTTGCTGCTGGCCACCAGAGAGTTGACTGGGAAGCTTGGTTGCATGGGCACCCAAGCCTAATGTCTCGAGTAGCTCCTTTCCCTTCGAGAGTGCTATAGGCCAGTCGAATCCACTGGCTACGAGCGGTACGGCAACGTTCTCCGCTGCCGTGAGACCTGCAAGTAGGTTGTACTGTTGAAAGATGAAGCCAATGTTCTTCAATCGATAGGGCACCAGCATCGACGCAGACATGGATGAGACTTCATGACCGAATACATGCATCGAACCGGATGCGCCACGAAGCAGTCCGGCGATCAATGAAATCAAAGTTGTTTTGCCACATCCGCTCGGCCCAACCAGCATCGTCAACATGCCTGCGGGGGCACTAAAGTCAATGCCCTTTAAAACGTCGATGGAACCAGCAGCCGTTTTAAACGCCATTTTAACGTCTCTGCAAATCACACTCATGGCTAGCCTCGAAAAACAATGGCTGGGTCTACAGTCAAAACTTTTCGAACGCTAACCACACACGCCAAAAGAGTTACCACGACAATAAAGGCACCCGAGCCAAAGAAGATGAAAGGATGCATGAACATTCCACGCAAGCCACCGGAGAGCTGAGTGCTCGTCATTGCAAAGAACAAGTTGGCAGCTCCAATTCCAAGACAATAGCCGATGGTGGATACGAACATCGCCTGGGTCATGATCATCCGAAGTATCACCCAGTTATTGATACCGATGGCCTTTAGCGTCGCGAACTGCTTCAAGTTCTCAACACTAAACATGTAGAACGTTTGCCCCACAATGGCGACACCAATAACGACTCCCATCAAAATCGTTATGCCGAAGTTTTCTGCGATTCCCGAATACTTTAAGATCCACGCGCGAGTGTCGTCCATAAACTCAGAACGTGTTCGAGCTTTCAGGCCCGTCGCTTTAGTAATCTCCTTTGAAACCTCTTCTGGTGAATATTCGGAGGCAGCACGGGCCAGAACATAAGTCACGGGATTGAGCGTTTCTCTGGCCATGGACACTCCCAAGCTTCGTCGGGTGTAAACGCGAGGCATTCCACTCCAGGAGGCGCCGATGTAGCAGATTCCTACAATAACAGCCCGGCGTTGTCCTATCTC
>Ga0207937_1000139_pt1 | contig 24041 bp, 21 predicted proteins | sample LakMenEpi04Sep11_FD_150668 | JGI IMG/M metagenome (GOLD analysis project Ga0207937, IMG submission 150668) | Freshwater microbial communities from Lake Mendota, WI - 04SEP2011 deep hole epilimnion (SPAdes) | ecosystem: Environmental > Aquatic > Freshwater > Lentic | place: Lake Mendota, Madison...
AATTTCAGTGAGTTCGAACGTCTTTACAATGTCATGTAATGCTTCTTCTACTTTCGCCACAGATTCGGGAGTACTCGATACCGGGTTTGTCCCGAGCAACACATCGCCAACGGCGAACGCAAACGCGTTGAAAACTTGCCATTGAATGTCATCAACGTCATCCGTCGGAGAATTCGGCTGAACCCTTGCTCCCATAAACCCTCGACGGCCGATATCACTTCCTGGAAGTGGATTAAAAACTTTGGATGCAACCGCGATCAACTCTTGGTTGCTCATCACTCGGACCAAACATGCAATAACATCGCTGCTGAGTCCTCGCTGGATCTCTCGGATCTCTGATTCGTCCTTGCTGCTCAAGAAATCCTTGAGCTGCTGCAACTTCAGATGCTTGATTTCGTTTTGCTTTTCCTCGTCCAACGCGGAATTGCAGTATCGCAACAAATCGTCAACGTGAGGAGGATGACTATCTATTTCCCCCACGGTTGTATTCAACAGAAGCGAACGAGCGAACTCTCTTTGCGAGTCCCCTTCTGCAGCAATCCCTAGAGTCAAATCTCCTTCTTTGAACTCATTCGCATTACCCAACAGTTTTCGATAAAGATCGGCATCGAACTTCCCTTTCGACTTCAGAATATAATCGAAAATTCCTCCGGACGAATCGGGAAACGTGCTTGCGGCCCACGAAGTCGTTTGCGGAAAGAGACATACTGCAGTCGCTGCGCCTGCCAGCACACGTCGTCGATAGATCATAGTTTTCGCTCCACGCTACAGAGACCCTTATTCCAAGATTTCCTGAGGCATATCCAATCTCTGATTATAACCATCGCGCACCTTTGTTGCTGGAATAATCACTTCACAACTAACAGGATATCAGCCGTCCCTAGATCCGCATTCTAACCTAGGCCTTCAGCCATTTATCAAACCAAACAAACGCGTCGGCCTGCATTTGTTGGTATGAACTAAGAGGTTGCCTCTGGCGTTATGGAACCTGGATTTGTCAGTTTGGGTTCATCTTGCATCGACTCTTCTATGACCTTTGGCTTGCGAAGCACTCGACCGAAGTCGCGAATTTCGTCGTTGGTGACAGGACTTGTCGAGTCTTCTTGCTTCTTGAACTTTGCGAGTTCATGACGCAGGATACCCAACAATGTCTGCAACAACACAACGACCATGGGGCCAACCAAGATACCGATCGGTCCGAGCGCCTGAATTCCTCCAAGTACACTCAGCAATGCCAATAGTGGATGAAGTTGGCTCTGACCATGCAACACCAAAATCTTAATGACATTGTCAACGTTGGCCACCACGACGATCCCCCAGAAGGCCATCCCAATGGCAGCAACAATGTTCTCCTGGAAGACTGCCAGGTAGATCGCGACAGGGACCCAAACCAGCGACGGACCGACGAAAGGTACCAACGCGCAAATGCAGGTGAGGGATACGAGCATCACCAATGAAGGCATACCCACAAAGTAGTAAGCAATCCCAGCCGTAAGCCCCTGAGCAAGTGCCGATAGAACCGTCGCCAATACGATGGCACGAGAAATACGATCAAATTCTGCGAGCAGTTCGAGCTCATAGCGATCATCCAGTGGACTCAACTCCATCATCGAACGCACCATCACTGGTCCATCGCACAAAAAGAAATACAGCGAAACCAAAAGGATGACCGTGCCTATGACAAGACGAAACAGAAAGGCAGCCGAATCACCCGTAAACGACAGCAGTCGAGGCCGAATGTAATCGATGACCGACTCTGTCATCGACTTTACCTCTTCGGGTGAAGGATTGGCAATCGTCTTCAACATACCAATCCACGGCCCGCCCGACAGCGTATCGCGAACTTTGGTCCATTCTTGATTTAGCAGAAACACCGCTTTCTGAAACTCAACAACATCTTCAGGTTGATCTGGATCTTCAGGTTGATCTGGCTTGCCAGGTTGCAGCTTGTCGAGTGCTCGGTTGAAATTCTCAATGGAGTTGGTCCAGCTAACAGCCGTATCCAGAAAACGATCGCGAGCTATCTTGGTTTGTTCAAGCTCGGTTTTCGAATCCTCGGAACGAGCAAAACTTGGTAACAAACTAGGGAGAGGTTGCTGTTTTGCGTTCGCCAACCGCTCGTCTCGCTTCTTGAGTTTTGCAACCTCACGTTCTGCTGGATCCATTTCGACCGCTTCGTTTGGCGGCGGAACATCGGCGAACACGTCCTTCAACTGCTCATTGGCTTGTTCCAAAATCTTTTCGAGATCAGGTCGCACAACTACTTCGACGCTCTTTTTCCTGCGCTCGCTATTGAACTTGCGCTCCATCTCCACGATCGACTGTTTTGTCAATGATGGAATCAAGTCCGGTAAACGCTTGCGAATCTCCTTGATATCACCTTGGAGGTTTCCCTTAGGGTCCACCAGTTCATCAAAGCGTTGTTCGGTCGCTTGCTTTTGGATATCCTCCACTTTGCTCTGTATTTCGCGCACGATAGGAGCGTGAGGATATTCAAGATTCACCCAATCGTTCGTCCGAAGCTTGGCTAACCCGTATTGAATACTCGAAAGGTTAAAATCCTTGACAAATCCCGCACCTTGGATGGCTGCCATGGTGAGGACCAACGAAGCAGGGATAAGCACAATCAAAAGAATCAACGTCGTCGTGATACCTGCCGCGACATGGTCTCGTTCGCCCACCTTGGAACCGACCCAACGATGCAAAGGTCGGAATACGACAACTAATACTGCGGCCAAGAATACCGGGACAAAAAAGCCAATCATCACCTTGTAAAACAGGGCACCAATGACGACGATGATCCCGAGCAGAACTGCAAATGAAATATAGCGAGCCATGAATCTACAAACTATCCGTGTGAGTCGAATCTCAATATTAACAATGGCGATTTTATCGCATTACGCGGGTCGGCTCTACACCAGCCGCATCCGTTCGACAAAAAGCGCGTCCTGTTTTCCTCTTCCCAAGAAATAGATCTTCGATGACGACTCCTGCTGGAGAAACGAAAAAGAAAAACGCGGAGGAGTCGCCAACGAAAAAATGGCTTCGACGGTTCATCAAAATCGCAATTGTGTTGATTGTAGCTGCGTTTCTGTTCCTAACAGTTCGACGGTCGATCGCTGAACTACGAGGCAAAGAAGAGTTTTTATCCGTATTGGCGGATCGCTGGCCTTGGCTCGTCATAGCTCTTTTTGTCTCGATCGTAGCGATGTTTCCTGCTGCGATCGCTTGGTATCAGGCGTTACGATCGTTTCGACAAACCGCGCCGTGTCTTCCCGCATTAGATGCCTATTTTCTTGGCCATTTGGGCAAGTATGTACCCGGAAAAGCGATGGTCATCATCATGCGAGTCGGTCGTCTTCAACCTTTAGGTGTTGGGCTTCGTCCAGCGATTGTGAGTGTTTTCGTCGAGACTTTAACAATGCTATGCGCCGGAGCGGTTTTGGGAGCCTTGTTACTGGTGTTGCTGGAGGTTCCGGTCTGGCTCAAGGTTACGGCCCTCGCGTGTGTTCCGATCGGATTGCTTTTCTTGACCCCGCATTTTTTCCGCATCGGATTGACTATTGTGGCCAAAAGCAAAATTGGTCGGATGCCGCCGGAAATTCCAAAAGCGTTTACGGCATGGTTTATGACCCGCACGACGGCATGGATGTTATTGGGCTGGATCCTCCAAGGGACCGTGGGATGGTTAGCGATGCTCGCTCTGACCGATCAGCCATCGTTGATGACATGGAATGCCTGGTTATCCATTACGGCTGCCGTTTGCTTGGGGGCCGTTGCCGGGTTCTTTTCGATGCTACCAAGTGGAGCAGTCGTTCGCGAGTTGGTGATCACATGGCTCTTGACGCCGCTCGTTGATCAACCGACTGCCTTGGCTGGTGCCATCCTATTGCGGTTGGTCAATCTGCTTGGCGAATTGATTTTGATTTCCTTCATCAGTGGATGGAATCGTGTTGCCAGCAAAACACCAAACGCCACCAAGAGCACCTGACCACCGCTCCACGCAGGCAAGCTGCGAATGGTGGCGTCCGCGAATCGTTTCACGCGATCTGGTTGCGGCTACGGCCCCACGCAGACGAGCTGCGTGGTAGCCAACTGCTGCGTAGTTTCACTGGGTGGTAACAGTAACCATGCGTATGGCAGTAACCATACGTATGGCAGTAACCATGCGTATGGCAGTAACCATGCGTATGGCAGTAACCATGCGTATGGCAGTTACCATGTGAGTGATAGTTACGTGGCAGTTACCATGTGGCTTGCCCACATGGGACGATAGCCGTAACCAGCAACGAGGGGATGCGGAGTGCATCACCATGTGGCTTGCCCACATGGGATGGTGGTAAGCTTCGCATCTCCTGACCACCGCTCCACGCAGGCAAGCTGCGAATGGTGGCGTCCGCGAATTGATGCACGCGATCTGGTTGCGGCTATGGCCCCACGCAGACGAGCTGCGTGGTAGCCAGGTTGCTTCGTGGTAGCCAGTTGCTTCGTAGTAGCCAACTGCTGCGTGGTAGCCAACTGCTGCGTGGTAGCCAACTGCTGCGTGGTTAGCTCGAACGTTTCTGAAGTTCGCGGATCGCATCCGCGATTCGATCCATGCGAGATCGGTCGCCTAGCAATGCGTATTGGGAGAACCATACGGCTTCTTGGCATAGTCTGTCATTGACTGGACATTGATTCTTTTCGAGCCAATCGGCCATTCGGACTTTTCCGTAGATGCGTTGGTAGTGCGGGTTGGACGCGATGGCGAGAACGTGAGGCGTCGTGTTGAGCGGGCCGTAACCTCCGCTTGCTCCAACGCCTAGCCGACCAAGTTCCGCGAGAAACTTTGCTCGTGGCATTCCTGCAAAGTGCTTGGGGTCATAACGAAACATGTAAAGATGGTAAGCACTTCTGGTGCAGCCGGTTGTAAATTTTGCAGGAGCGATACCAGGGATCTCTTGGAGCAATTGTGTCAGGTAGTTGCCGTTGGTATTGCGTTCCGCCGACTGCTTCTCAAAGCGAGCGTATTGTGCCAGTAGCAACGCTGCCTGAAACTCGGTGATTCGATAATTGGAACCACGACCTGCGCTCGAAGCAGGCTTTCCACCCCCAGGCGTATGGAAGTTAAAACACTGATGAAAGAAGTTCTCGTCGTTCGTTGTGATCGCACCTCCTTCGCCGCTATTCAAGTTCTTCGACGATTGGAAACTAAAGCATCCACCTGTTCCTTGCGTCCCAACAGGCGTTCCTCGCCATTCCGCTAGTGGTGCTTGACATGCGTCTTCGATGACACTCAATGAATGTTTCTTGGCAATGGCGTTGATAGCATCCATGTCAGCAGAGTAGCCACCGATATGAACGGGCAAAATGAGTCGGGTAGCAGGGGTCACTGCCGTTTCAATCTTTGCAGGATCGATTTGGAATGTACCCAAATCGGTATCGACGAAAACAGGGAGTGCATAGCTGTTGGTGATCACGTTAAAGCTGGCGACAAAGGTGTAGGGAGGCAAAATGACTTCGTCTCCAGGCCCGATTTCCAACGCGCCGATCGCAGTGAGCAAGGCAGTCGTTCCTGACGACGTTAGAACGCAATACTTTGCTTGATGGCGTTTTGCAAAAGCTGCTTCGAACTCGGCACATCGCGGACCACCGCCGGTCCGGCCCCAGGTTCCCGAGTTTAAAACATTGATCAATGCGGTCTCTTCCGTTTCGTCCCAGATCGGCCATTCCTTTTTCGCTTTAGGGATGCGTTTCGTTTGTTGGTCCGCCGTTTTTTGGTCGACTGCGGGTTGAGCCACATTGGGTTGAGCCGAGGAGACCATTCCCGCAGTCAAACCGAAGCCACTAGCAGCGATGACGGTCGAATTCAGGAAGGTACGGCGATTGTGCTGAGTCATGGCAGGGGCTCGAAAAAGGTTGGGCTAGCGGTGTAATCGCCCGATTTTTGCAGATAAACGCGGCGAATGAAACGGGCGGAGTGGTCAACAGACTTGAGTATCTCTAACTTCGGAGGAGAATCCCTGTCCTTGTTGAGGGGATTTTACTATGATCCTAGTAGTTTGCTGGTGGATCCTTTGCTTCCCAATATCGTTCTCGCATGAAACATATCCGAAATTTTTGCATTATTGCCCACATCGATCACGGCAAATCGACACTTGCGGACCGTTTGATTCAGGCTTGTGGAGGGGTGACGCAACGTGAATTTCACGATCAAATCCTCGATTCCATGGACATCGAGCGGGAGCGGGGGATCACGATCAAGAGCAACTCGATCTCCTTGAACTATCGTGCTTCGGATGGACAAGATTATCTCCTCAACCTGATCGATACCCCGGGGCACGTCGACTTTTCGCACGAGGTACGGCGATCGTTGATGGCGTGCGATGGTGCGTTGATCGTTGTCGATGCATCCCAGGGGGTAGAGGCGCAGACGGTAGCCAACCTCTACTTGGCTTTGGAATACGATTTAACACTTTTGCCGATTATCAACAAAATCGACTTACCAGCGGCCAATGTTGAGAAAGTGCGCGAAGAGATCGACGCCGACTTGGGACTCGATCCTTTCGCAGCCATCCCGGTCTCTGCCAAAACGGGCGTCGGGATCAATGATGTATTGGAAGGGATTGTGAAGTTATTGCCTTGCCCGAAAGGTGACCCGAATGCTCCATTGAAGGCGTTGGTATTCGACGCAAACTTTGATACGTATCGTGGTGTGATCCTTCAGATACGGGTCATGGAAGGGACATTGAAGTCCGGGGATACGATCCACTTCATGCATGGAGGCCGAAACTATAAAGTCGACGAGATCGGCTATAACCAGATCAAGCATGTACCAAAGAAACAGCTCAGTGTTGGCGAAGTCGGGTACGTGGTGGCCGGTGTAAAGAGCGTACAAGATATCGAGATTGGCGATACGATCACACTGTTTGAAAAGCCAGCCTCCGAGCCGATCCCCGGCTACAAAAAGGCCAAGCAAGTCGTGTTCTCGTCGATTTATCCGATGAGCACCGACGAGTATCCTGATTTGACCAAAGCATTAGAGAAGCTTGCGATTAACGACGCAGCGCTCACCTTCGAAAAGGATAGCTCGGCCGCTTTGGGGTTTGGATTCCGTTGCGGCTTTTTGGGTTTGTTGCATTTGGATGTGATCCAAGAGCGATTGCAACGGGAATTCGATTTGGGGTTGGTGATCTCCGCACCTTCGGTGAATTACAAGATACAGCTTCGCGATGGAACCACGATCGACGTCGACAATCCGAGTTACTGGCCCGATCCGATGTCGATTGATAAGACTACGGAACCATACATCAAGGCAGCGATCCTCATCCCCGAAGAGTATGTCGGTCCTGTTATGGAGTTGTGCCGCGAGCATCGTTCCGATAGTCAAACGATGAACTATTTGTCCGCCGGCCGCGTTGAGGTGAAGAGCGAGATGCCGCTAGGCGAAGTGCTCTTTGATTTCTATGGCAAACTGAAAATGATCACGCGTGGTTATGGTTCGTTCGATTACGAGCCGATCGAGTACCGAGCCACCGACATCGTCAAGGTTGACATTCTGGTGAACAAAGAGCCGATCGATGCCCTCTCGTATTTAGTGCACCGAGACAAGGCTCGAACGCGGGCGTTGCATTATTGCGAGCAGCTTGCAGAAGCGATCCCACGGCATCAGTTCAAGATACCGATTCAGGGGGCGATTGGTGGTGAGATCATCGCGCGTGCGACGATCCAGCCCTTTCGAAAAGACGTTACCGCAAAGCTATACGGTGGGGACGTAACGCGAAAGAACAAGCTGCTTGAGAAGCAGAAGAAGGGCAAAGCGAAGATGAAGCAATTTGGGAGCGTGAACATCCCACAAAAGGCATTCATCTCCGTCCTGCGTTCTGACAACGACTAATTGTCTATGGTTTGTGACACAATGGTCCATGGTTTGTGACACAATGGTCCATGGTTTGTGACACATTGCAGAACGATTGTCCTCAATCGTTTCCCGAGCCATTGAGGTCGCGTTACCCGAGCAATTGGGGACGCGTTTCCCGAGCAATTGGGGATAACTGCTCTACTCTGGACAAGCGACTGCCGGCACGGATGACCGGCGGAGCGGTCAACGACGATGGGTTCAGTCTTCGGCTAGTGTTTTGATTTTGGGTTTTTCTGACGTTTGCTCATCACCAGCGGGGCCAATCTTCAATTCGCCCGAGGATTTGGGCGGAGGAAGATCCCCTTCGGATGTGAACTTTTTCTCATCCTTTGGTTCAACCGGAGGTTTCCCTGCCGATTTGGAATCCACTCCACCAGCCGGTAGGACTTGAGAGTTCTTATCGGAGCTTCCGGATGCGGTAACCACTGCTGGTGAGGTTGTCGTCGTGGCTCCGGTTATGACGGGATATTCTGCGATTGCATTTCCAAGTGCATCGATTGGTATGCGAACCAATCGAGTTCGAGCCACCATGCGAGTTTCGGTAACTGGAACCGATCTGGCAATTCTTTCCGGCACTTGGACTTTGTTGACAATCTTTTCGGTGATGGGCGTTCTCACGATCACGTCATGAGTGACGACTTCATCCCGATAGGTCGTCAACTCGACAGGCACTTCCCGCGACACGACTTCGGGAACATACTCAATCTTTTGACGCGCTACTTTTCGAGTGACTGGCTTTTGGACCGTGTGCGGGACGACGACCTTTTCTTGGTAGGTTTCCATGCGTTGCACTTGGATTGGAACTGTTTGTTCGACGACTTCATTTACCATTCGAGTCGAACTCACGGGCACTTGCTGTTGAACCACTTCGTTTTGAAGTCGTGTCGTCGTGACCGGAATCTGTTGCGCGACTACTTCTGCATGCATTCGCGTCGTAGTGATGGGCACTTGTTGTTGCACCGTTTCATTCACCATGCGAGTGGAGTAGACAGGCACTTGATGGCTAATCGTCTGTGGCATGTAGCTCGTTTGAGGAACCGCGAACTGTTGGTAGTTCGGTTGATAAACGGGTTGACTATAAACCTGTCCTGCAGCTTGATAAGGAACCCAACCCAGGCCTCCGCGGCGATAGGCGCTCATTCCGGTTTGGTCGTTGACATTGTAACCGCCTGACTGCCATCGCAATCGATAGGTCGTGTCGCCTGGCTGGTAGTATTGCTGTTGAGCGTAGCCACCCACATCTGCAACCACCGGCTGATAAGTCGTGACAGGTTGTAGCTGAGTCTGGTTTTGAGTTTGATACGTCAGGTCCGTTACAGGACGCTGCACGGTATAGCTTTGGGTTTGCACGGTGGTCTCAGTCACAGGCCGTTGCACGGTGTATTGCTGAGTCTGGTAGGTCGTCTCGGTAACCGGCCGTTGAACAACAACGTTCTGTGTATGCATGACCGTGTCGGTAACTGGCTTCTGAACCAAGTAGTTTTGGGTTTTGTATTGAGTCTCGGTTACTGGTCGTTGCCGAGTCACCAATTGTTCCACTTGAGCGGTTTCAGTAACCATCGTGGTTTCATCAACCCACTCTTCTTTGGTCACAGGTTTCCATACGGTGTATTGTTCTACACGTTTTGACGTTTCCGTGACGGGTTTGCGAACGGTATAGCTGCGTTGTTCTTTTCGCTCTTCGTAGGTCGGACGATACGTGACAACTTCTCGCTCATACGTGCGATCTTCGTATTCGATGCGCATCGTCGTCACTTGCACCGGTTCCATCACCGTTTCCGTTTGCAATCGATAGCGTTGCACTGGCTCACAGAGCTGCCCCACGACGGTGCCTTGCCCCACGACGGTGCTTTGTGCAGGCATGGTACTCTGTCCGAGAGCTGTACTCTGCCCGAGGGGAAGGCTCGGTATCGCAAACACAGAGGATGCAATCGAACCGATCCAAAGGGTTTGGCGGAATTGGTTTTGTCGATGAGTGCGTAGGTTCATTCGTAATCTCTCTGAATTTCATGCACGTTAAAGTTCACCCGTAGTTGAGTGGAGGCGACGAGCTCAAGTGAAGGGGCTTGAGGGAATCGGTGCACAATCAGTTTAATATTGGTTTACAACGGCCGAAGTTTCAAATAAGAATGTAGATTCCGTCGGGTAATTGTGATCCCAAGTGGTTACTAATCCGAACTTTAGGAAAACTTTAGTTTTTTGGAACGGACTTGGCACTTGGTTACCATTACAAACATCGCATTCGTTGCAATCGTCAAAGACTGCAAAGTTGAGTTATCCATTTTACCCAAACCCACCATACTGCCGGCCGCATGAATGCACAGCACGAATGGATCGAATCGACAGCGATGCATTATCAAAAACTGGACGCAATACTCTTCGATCGCAACATAGGCATTCTCGTCGTGGGACATGGGACTCGCAACAAACTAGGCTCCGCGCAGTTGCTTCGGTTGGTGGAACATATTCGAGAGTTGATACCGCAAGCGAGTGTCTTTGGATGCTTTCTCGAGCTGGCAGAACCCGACATTGCAACGGGGGTTCAACGTCTCCAGGAGATGGGTTGTACATCGCTTGTCGTCGTGCCGGTGCTATTGTTCACTGCGGCACATGCAAAGTCAGATATCCCCGATGCGGTACAGGAACATGCGACTCGATTCGGAGTCCATGTTCTGAGCCAGACGCCGTCACTGGGAACGCATCCTCGCGTACTCGAGCTATCCAAGACCCGCTTTGAAGAGGTCGTGCACCTGCCGAACAACTCCGTTTGTCCGGAGGGTGGCTGTGCAGACGGCAGTTCACCACGCACTCGCTGCCGGGTGTATCAGGAGCTTCCGGAGCGATGCACGCTTCTGAACTGGCTGGAGGGGCATCGCTCAGCATCGGCGTATCCCTTCGGCAAGATTGCGTTGGCGATGGTGGGCCGGGGGACTAGCGATCTTTCCGCGTTGGCACATATGCGGGAATTAACTCGATTGCGTGTGCAATTGGCAAAGAATGGGACGGAGCCGGATGGGGTCCAATGGTCCGAAACGGGTTTTTTCGCAGGTGGAAGTCCTACGGTGGATGAATTGTTGGATGGAGCGAGCCAATCTGGTTGTGACAGTGTCATTGTCCAGCCGCACTTGTTGTTTGAGGGGGAGTTGATGGACCAGCTTCGGGAAAAGGTGCGAACGAGAAGGGAAAACGGTAGCGGACCGGCATGGTGGGTCACGAGAAGCTTGGGGGCAGATCCCAAGCTAGCCGAGGTTTTCGTCGGTTTGCTGATGGATCAAAGTGCCAAGTGGTAGGACTTGCGAAAACGTAAGCTTTTCGCATATCATGTAGATCCTTGGAGGATAGCCGAATGGTTAGGAACCTGATTCGAAATCAGGCGTCGGGAAACCGATTGAGGGTTCGAATCCCTTGTCCTCCGCTCCGAAGGTACGTGTTCGCATCCATGCCGTAACACTTCCGATGATTTCGTATCCGAGCCTTCGATAAAGGCGAATTGCTGGCTCATTGCGATGATCAACCGCCAGAACCATTCGCTGCAACCCTCGCTCTAGCGTCCATTCATGGGCGAATTGCATGATGGATCGTGAATACCCTCTGCCACGCGATTCGGGGACGAGTCCAATGTACACTAATTCGGCAAAATCGGAGTACGGGCATAATAACAAACACCCGATGCTTTCCCCGTTGGGATGACGTAAAATCCACCAAGGGCGTTTGCTATGAGGCAAACACGCCGCGTAACCAAGCAAGGTATTCTTGGAATCTCGAATGCCATTCAGTTCGGGCACATCCAACGTGCCGACATAGGTTCGATCGACCAGTTGTGTGAACAAATCTGACAAGGCTGGCTCCCAAGGCACATAGTCGATTTCAGCTTCAATCGTGGGCTTGTTAATCGTAGTGTTATCACGAAGATGATTGCTCTGATGGGACTGCGATGGAACAGTTCTAGGCACAGTGAGACTACACTCCATTTGGTTCAGATCTGCAATCCTCTTTAGTCCAGCAACAGCATAACAAGCCTCTAGAATGGCGTTGTCATCACCAGCATACGTGATTGCCTGGACCAGTTCGGTCTCCCGGGAAGCTTGATCTATGAGCAGATGAAGCAATTTGCCGGCTCGAACCGCATCCTCGGCTTGCATCGGCTTAGGCAAAAAGACTCCGCCGATCGAGCAAAAGCAACCGGGATGGATTACCAGATAAGCCGCAACTTGACCGATCCTGGCAGCCAATATCGGCGTCGCACCATTCCCACGCTTAGGGAGTTGACTTAGCTGCTCGATCAGGCGATGCCGGGAGTGAAAGGGCTGGTGTTCATGGCAGAGAGATACGCACTCCTTCCAGTCGTTAAACCATTCCATGAAACAATCCCGATCTTGCAAAAGTCAGATCACAGTGATTCTAGGATCGCCTCGATGTATCTATAGGATTTTGCAACGGAGCTAATCTGCACTCGCTCTCCAACGGCATGGTTTCCCTTGATGTTTGGACCAATCGAGATCGCATGGAGTCCAGGGAGCTTCTCGACTAACAGACCGCATTCTAGGCCCGCATGGATCGCGTGAACTCGCGGCTTCGCACCAAACAGCTTTTCATACTGCTCGATCGCCGCATGCAATAGCTCGGAGTCTAAATGCGGCTTCCAACCAGGATAGCTATCCGAAATCTCAATACCCGCCCCCGCAAGCTCCGAGATGGCAAGAATACTATCCGAAACATCCGACATGGATTCTGCTGTTGTACCTCGCACGCTGCAAATCACTTTCATGGCGCCTCCCTCGACCGTCTCAATGATCGCCATGTTGCAGGAAGACTCGACTAGAACAGGAAGCTCTGGAGTCATCTCGCAAATCCCAGTCGGTATGGATTGAACCATGCGAAGCAATGTTAGGGTTGAGTCGACGGTCAATGCCTTAGCGTGCGCACTTGTCGACGTGGCAAATCGGATTTGAACGCTGCTGTCTCGCCCCGCGTAAAGCCGATCATAGTTTTCTTTGTGCTTCGCAACGATCGACCGCACTGCATCTTGATTCCCCGATGGCGTAGAGAACAACACCGTGCTTTTGTCAGGAATAGCATTTCTGCGACTGCCACCCGTCCATTCCAAAATTTGGACCGGGCAGGTTTGCGCAATCGAGTGCAGAAGTCGAGCCAGCAGTCGATTGGCGTTCGCTCTCCCTTGATTGATCTCGACCCCCGAGTGCCCACCCTTGATACCATCGATTGTTAGTCGGAACGTCTCGCCCTCGATGAAAGATGTCCAATCGCCGGTCCAACTGATAACGATGTCGCGACCACCACAGGAGCCTACGGTTATCTCGTCGTCGTCTTCGGTGTCGATGTTGATAAGTCGCGTTCCGGTCAAGCCTAGCTTCTTGGGATCTAGTCCGATGGCGCCCGTCATCCCCGCTTCTTCGTCTACAGTGAACAGCAACTCGAGCGGAACACGACGGACGGAATTTTCGGCAAGCGCCATCATCATTGTGACCCCGATGCCGTTATCGGCACCCAAGGTGGTGAAGGGAGAATTGATCCAATCGCCGCTTGGGTTCGGTATCAGCTTCTTGGATTGAGCAGGATCGTAATCTCCTCGAACGAGTGGTATCTTTCCGTGCGAAGCATCTGCACCTTCAGGGTTTCCTTCTGCAGTGACGGAAACGATGTCGACGTGACACTGCAATATGACAGGCGGAGAAGCGTTGCTGACGGTCGCGGGAACGTGCACCGCGATATTGTTCACGGCGTCGCGAACGGAGTGAAAGCCTAGTTTCTTAGCCCAGTTCTCTACAAAGTCGACTGCCGGCCCTTCGTTCTTGGATGGGCGAGGAACCTCAACGAGATCAAAGAAATGTTCCCAGACAGGTATTGGCTCAGGGATAGGAAAATTCGGTTTGATTCGCATATCATTCTTTCGTTGGAAAGCCTATGTTTTTATCGAACAAGTCGTTGCGCCGAAGCTCTGTTTTGGTCAGCGATTGTTGTTGTCTCCACTTTGCAATCTCTTGATGGTTGCCGCTGAGCAGAACGTCAGGAACAGTGTAACCCCGGAATTCCGGTGGCCGCGTATATTGTGGGAATTCTAGCAGTCGATTGCCACGGGAAAACGAGTCATCCCAGGAACTTTGCTCATCACCTAAAACACCCGGGATCATGCGAGCGGTCGCGTCGACGAGCACCATGGCTGCCACTTCTCCACCATTCAACACGTAATCTCCAATGCTCAGCTCGAGAGGTTGCAGGATGTCGGTGACTCGCTGATCAAATCCTTCGTAACGGCCACACAAAAGGATGAGCCTATTGGACTGTGCTAGATTCTCGACCCGTTGCTGCCGGAGTTGTTCACCTTGCGGCGTTAACAATATGACTTTTCCGGGAGTAGAATGCATCGCTTGTACCGCTTCGACACATCGAATGACAGGCTCGACACAAAGGAGCATTCCAGGCCCGCCGCCGTAGGGGCGATCGTCGATTTTGTGATGCTTGAGATCGACCGACCAATCGCGAAGATTGTGAACACAAAGTTCCACAAGACCATTTGCGATCGCTTTCGCCAACAGGCTCTGTGTCAGATAGCCGTCGAAGATCTGCGGGAAGAGTGTGATGACGTCTACACGGTACATTATAAAAAAGCGAGGCATCGCCTCGCATGAACAGGCAGCCTCACCCAGCCTTCGCAACAAGCCAAGAGAGCCTTCGCAACAAGCCAGGAGAGATCGTATGGAATCAACGTGCAGTCACTCGGGCGTGCAGTCACTCGGGCGTGTAGTGACTCGGGCGTGTACAGCTTAGGAAGCAACTGGAGCAGCAGTTGGCTTGCGGCCCATGCGTTGAAGAGCTTCCGTTTGCTTGTCCAAGTGAGTTCCTTTGGTACCGTATTTCTTGATGAGAACTACAGCGTTCTCGCTCGGTTGGGCACCGACACTGACCCAGTAATCGATCCGCTCACCCTTGAGAATGGCACGGGCATCTACTTCTTTGCACATTGGGTCGTAATGACCGAGTTCTTCAAGGACTCGGCCGTCTCGTGGATTGCGCTGATCAACGGCGCACAAACGATAGAAAGGGCGATTTTTGCGGCCCAATCGCTTCATTCGAATTCGTACCGACACTGTTCTTTCTCTCCGTCAAAACTGGAAAATGGGAGGGGAGATGATAGCTCGGCGACGCAATCTACGCGAGTCGTATTTAAAGAAAATAATTCGAACCTCCTACCGCTTGAATCTTCAGTTGCTCACGAGAAACCGCAGATCCTCGGAAAGAAATTCCGCTGCCCGGAAGAATCCGGATGCCTACACGGGAAATCTTCCAGGCAACTCAGGAAGGCAGGTAGCGCACCTCACAAAGGAATCCAATCGCCCGCTAAAGCTATCCAAGGACATTTAAGGCTGCCTAAAAGAGCAGCAATGGAAACCGGTCCTCCCGGCGACTGACTGCACACATTTTCGGCAGTGGAGACACTCCCAGGATTGCGGCAATTTGCCTCACGCAATCAATTTGTTAACAAATGCAGGCAAAACACGTGTTTTGAAAGACAGCATAGATTTACGGCCTGAATTTTGCACGGCGTTTTACGAGGCTTGGGTTGCGTAATCTCTCCGCAATCGCCCGTCAGATCACATTTAGAGAGACATTCGATGTTCCAGGCGGAGACATAGATGTTTAAGACGTTGTTTAGTTTGTTTTTGGGGTTGGGGGTGTTTTGTTGCACTCTTTTGGGGCAGGACACGCCCCCTGGGGACGCTCCCGTCGCTGCGGAAGCTGCCGTTACACAAGTTGCAGCTGCGACAGCAGCAGAACCACTTAATACGGGAGACCAAGCGTGGATGCTGGCCTGCTCGGCAATGGTATTGCTCATGACGCCGGGGCTAGCCTTTTTTTATGGCGGACTGGTTGGTCGAAAGAACGTTTTGAGTATTTTGATGCAGTGCTTTATGTGCATGTGCATGATTACCATCCTGTGGGTCGTATGCGGGTACAGTATTGCCTTTTCAGGAACTGAGCTACCTGGCCCCGGGGGGCCATTTATTGGTAATCCGATGACGCACTTCATGCTCAATGGAGTGGCAGACGACAAGTGCTTTGTTCCTGCCGGAGAAGTCAAGCTTGGCATTAGCCAGCAGACTTTCATGGTCTTCCAGATGATGTTTGCGATCATTACCCCTGGCTTGATCATTGGCGCGTTTGCAGAACGGATGAAATTTGCTTCGTTCATGATCTTCACCGGCCTTTGGTCTTTGCTTGTTTACTGTCCAGTTTGCCACTGGGTTTGGTACGGTCCAACCAATCCATTCTTTGGGTTGGGTAGCTTCGCTGCATCGGACGCAACACCAGAAGGCGCGTTGGATTTCGCAGGCGGGACGGTTGTTCACATCAATGCTGGTATCGCTGCCCTCGTCTGCTGCATCGTCTTGGGTCCACGTCGCGGATACCCCAAGCAAATCACTGCTCCGCACAATTTGCCATTCGCGATCTTGGGTGCAGGCATTCTTTGGTTCGGTTGGTTTGGTTTCAATGGCGGAAGTGCTTTCGGAGCAAGCCCACAAGCAGTTCGTGCTTTCGTTACCACCCAGATCGCAGCCGCTACAGCCGGTTTCCTCTGGAGTTTGATCGAGTTGGTTCGAAGCGGTCGTGCGACGGCATTGGGAATGATCACTGGTGCGGTCGCTGGATTGGTTGCCATCACACCTGCGGCTGGTTTTGTTAGCCCTGCATCCGCGATTGCAATCGGCGCAGGCGGAACGATCATCAGCTACATTTTCGTCGCGTTCGTCAAGCCAGCCTTGAAGTACGATGACTCGCTCGACGTTTTCGGTGTTCACGGTATGGCTGGAATTTGGGGTGCGATCGCAACGGGCATATTCGCACTATCCGGTTACGGAGTGAATCGAGCGGGCGGTCTCATCAATGGAAATTCGGCACAGGTCGTTTCCCAACTCTGGGCCGTTGGCGTCACCATCATTTATTCCGGTGTTGTATCCTTTGTGTTGCTAAAGCTGATTGAGTTAACGATCGGTCTCCGATGCACAGAAGACGCTGAAAAGATGGGTCTCGATTTGAGCGATCACGCTGAAACTGCTTATACGATTTCCTAATTGTTTTGAAGCAATAGCTGAATCAAAACGACAAAAGGCCGCACTTTTAGTGCGGCCTTTTTTTGTGTCTCTTTTGTCGCATGGTATATGCGGCTACACTTGGCACCCTGTTTTCTTGCAATCCAGATGGAGTAGAACTCCTTTCGACCAATACGCGAAGCCGAATCATAGCCAATATGCCAACTCCAATTCAATTAGTCATTCACGGTGCATCTGGGCGAAACGGTAAGCGGCTGGTTGCGCTGGGCAGTGTCGACCCCGACGTCAAGTTAGTGGGTGCGATCGTTCGCCCAAATTCTCCCAGCCTCGGAGAAGACGCGGGCGTTCAAGCGGGAGTTGCTGAGCTTGGATTATCGATGAGCGCGGTATGGCCGACCGCCGCAGATGTTGCTATCGATTTTTCTTCCCCCGAAGGAAGCCAGCATGCCCTGGACCATTGCGCGTCGAGCAAAACGCCACTAGTAATCGCCTCCACGGGGCTTTCACCATCTCAGATCGAATCTATCGAGAGAGCTTCGAAGTTGATACCTATTTGCTATGCTCCGAATATGAGCGTAGCGGTTAATTTGACGATGAAGCTGGTCGAGCAAGCGGCCCGAGCTCTCAAAACAGTGACGGGCGGCGCTGACGTTGAGATCATCGAACGTCACCATCGATTCAAAGAGGATAGTCCTAGCGGAACGGCGCTCAAGTTTGGACAAATCGTTGCCAAAGAGATGTCGCTTGATTCGCATATGCACGGTAGAGAAGGATTGTGCGGAAAGCGCCCGCACAACGAAATTGGTTATCATGCGGTTCGTGTTGGGGATGATGCGGGGCAACATACGATTGTTTTCGGCATGATGGGGGAGACGATTGAGTTGCGAGTAGCCGCATCCAATCGGGACTGTTACGCAAGCGGCGCCATAGCAGCGGCCAAGTGGCTTGTTGGGAAACCTCCCAAGATCTACTCCATGTTCGATGTATTGGGCCTTTAGTTTTGAGGGTCATCCACATGGCGATGCAAAATGGCTAGATGCGACCAAGGCTATTTGTGCCGTGTATGCGGCGAAGAAGTCGAACACATTACCGACAGCGAACTTTATCTTCGGTATGTAATCGGAGAAGTTGACCCGGAGATCCTACACACGAGTCCGGAGTGTCATTTGCGATGCGCACCCGCATTTGCCCAGTTCGTCCAGGACGACAGATTCGAGAGCATAGTCTGCGATGATCCGTTCTTCTCGAAAAATCAATTAGACGCTTCGTTTGTCAAATCGCGAACCGAATTGGTTTCGCGAGGATACGCACGACTTTGGGAGTTACGGAAGGAACGACGCAAGCCGCTGACTGTGACCGAATATCCACTCCCTGAATTCCTTCCCAGGTGGAAGTAAGGCGTGGCGTCAGCCCGCGGAGCGGGTAGCGACGGACTAGGAGTTACGATGCCTCGTCGCATCCACGTTTGCCTACCTAACGGTGCAGTCTTCGTGGTGTGTGCTTTTCAAAGCTACGAAGAACTCGCTTCGCCGCCTAGGTGAAGGACTGCTTCTCGGCAAGAAGGAAATGCCGAGGACAGAACGAATGCATGATACGTCAACAAAAATCGTCATGCCAGCGGAAATTTTTAGGCCGAAGAGAATGGTCGTCCATCGAACCGCTCGCTTGCGTCTCAAAGCGAATCTATCGCTCAGAGATACATACCTTGGAAGGCGAAGTATCCGAGTGCCGCGATAGTCATAGGGATGCCGTAGGGGAGCAAGTACATGCGTGACTTGCGTTCTGCTGCACGCTGGAACAATGCTTCAGGATCTCGCACTTCGACGAATTCGCCAAGCAACATATTGAACTGTTGAAGATGCTTCTTCCATCGACCCGAGTAGGCGATCATACCGATAGCCATGACACCACCCACAATAGCGGTAACAGCGAAGATATTCCACGTATGCTCTGCATGAACCCAAGCCCCGATGCCAGCAAGCAGTTTAACGTCGCCGGCGCCCATTCCGCCGACCATATAGATGCCATAGAGCAGAGCCAATCCGAATGCAGTTGCCAGCAAACTCCATCCGAGCCCGCTCCAACCGCCGTAGGCAAAGCTGAAAAGCCAACCCGATACTATCATTGGGAAAGTGATCCAATTGGGGACTTTCAGTTTCCAGCCATCGATCACCGCAGCGACGACGAGCACGATAGAAACAAGCCAAATGTGCCAGTTTGCCAAAACACCATCCACGAATGTATCGTTCATCCCAACAACTCCAGTCAACGACAGCAACTCAACCAATGTTAGATAAAAAAACTCAACCAACGTTAGATAAAAAGGTTTTACCGCGGGGCCAATAGCCACGCAGTAGCAACAGCAAAGAGCGTACCGGCAAAACAAATCAGTTCCCAAAGACTGCTTACCGCCTCGATAGGGAAAAACGTCTGCGACATGGTAACTCTCCTGACCGGTTGTAAGTTTATTGCACCAAGCCGGTGAGCTGCGTGGACAGAATCCACGCAGCCCCCGGAGTTGGTGTTCCACGGAATGTCAGATCAACTCTGACAAAGGATTCCGCTCGAGTTCTCGAGCAGATCGAATAGAACTAGGAACTAGGACCAAGTTGGCTTGCAACGTTGCTGAAAGTCGAACTTGCGTTCTTACCGATGCTGGTAACAGCAGTCAAGCAAACAACGACGATCAAGGACAACATAACAGCGTATTCAACTGCAGTTGGTCCATCTTCACTCTTCAAAAATCGCTTCAATTTCATGGCGAGGTTTTTCATAGTACCCTCCGACAGGTATCACCGGTATTACCGGAAAACAAGATATAAAACCCTCGAAGGTAAGGCAAAATTCGTCGCCACGAACTTTGCTCCCCGGGGGCATGCAGGCCGTACAAAACATGTGCTTTCTACGGCAGCGTTTCAACTCGAAAACGCCACACGAAGAATAGGACACGAATAGCACATGTCAAATTTTGACTGTCGCGAAGTCTGGGAATTCTCCAGTGTTTTTGCTGATTGAGCAAAACTATCGGCTCTTCGTGGTAGCGTGATTAGGACTGTATCATTTACAACGACTTGCCCTATCCCGAATTCTTTACCTGTCCGCTATAATCGTCGTTTTCGAACAATTCAGAATTTACTCAGATTTTTACATGACAACAACCAAAGAGCGATTCAAAGAAGCGGAGACTCTCAAAGATCAAGGCAAGATAGAGGAAGCGCGCGACGTATTGGAAAGCATCCTCGTAGATTCTCCAGACCATGTGCTTTCGCATCTGACCCTCGCACGTATATTCACGCAACTGGGCGTTCACAACAGAGCTTGCAGTCACGCAGAGCAAGCTTGTCAGTTGGAGCCAAACGAGGCATTCAATTTTACCATCCTAAGTGTCACCTACCAAAAGGCCTGGGCAGGCACGCAAGACCAACGCTTCATTCAGTTGGCCGAAGATGCTATGGCCCGATCTAGAATGCTTGGCGGCTAATGAACCGCCATCGTTCAAAAGCTTGTTCGCATTCGAGACTCGGCCAGCAGTTGGTTCGTCCTTGCTCCACCGCTAACTATTGATCACTATATTCCATTCAATAATATTCCATTCAATCGGAGATCGTTATGACGCTTGCCCCATGGTCATTGGGTGTTTTTACCAGTATTGATGCTGGGCTCGGTGTGCAGCTCGAGGTTGCCAGGGAATTAGGAGTACCCACTATCCAATTGCATACCCCCCATGCGGAAGGACGAACGCCCGAAGCTGCGGAGAAGTTTGTCCGTAAATTGAAGGACTATGGAATCGAGTTAACTTGCGTCTTCGGTGGCTTCGAAGGAGAAAGTTATGCGGATATACCAACGGTTGAACGGACCATTGGACTCGTTCCTCGCGAAACCCGCGATGCCCGTCTCGTCGAAATGAAAGAGATATCGGACTTCACCCGCCTTCTCGGTTGCTCTGTGATCGGACTTCACGTCGGCGTGGTGCCGCATGATCGCGGATCAAAAGACTATGCGGAAGTTATTGATATTACTCGTCAGCTATGTGATCACGCTGCCAGAAATGGCCAAGCAGTTCACTTGGAAACTGGGCAGGAAACAGCGGAAGCGTTGCTGAAGTATATTGAAGATTCGGAACGAAAGAATCTATTTATCAACTTCGATCCCGCAAACATGATTCTCTACGGCACGGGCGAACCGATTCCAGCCTTGAAGATGGTCGGGAAGTACGTGCGCAGCGTGCATTGCAAAGACGGCACCTGGAGCGATCAGCCCGGCGTCACTTGGGGTTGTGAAGTGCCTCTCGGAAAAGGTGATGTCGATATGCGAGCTTATCTTTCAACCCTCAAGGAAATTGGCTACACCGGGCCCCTTACCATCGAACGAGAAATCCCGCAGGAGCCTGAACGCCAAAAGGCAGAGATATTGCATGCGACAGGATTGCTCGAACAATTGAAGAAAGAAATCTTGGGTTAGGTCTAATGACTCGACTACCAAGGAACATAACGTATCACCAACATCCAATCGATACATCAACATTTGTCCTCATCAACCCTCGGTCTTGTCATAGGCTTTGGAGTTGTCCTTTTACTTCCTAGAAGATTGCCATGAGCCATTCCAATCCATTTAAACTCGATAACCAAGTCGCCGTGGTTATCGGCGGGACCGGTAGTCTCGGCGGTGCCATGGCGTCTGCACTCGGAAACGCTGGCGCTCGCGTAGCCATTCTCGGCCGAAGTGCAGAACGAGGCATGCATCGGGCCGAAGAAATTCGTCGCGAAGGAGGTGAAGCCGTATTCCACACCGCCGATGCCCTCGATAGAGACTCATTATCCAAAGCCCGCGACATGATCGAGCGGACCCTGGGACCAGTTGATATCCTCGTCAACGCCGCCGGTGGAAACCAAGCGAAAGCGACCCTTCAGCCCGGAGACGACTTTTGCCAACTGTCCCTCGATGCATGGAACAGCGTCTTTGAATTGAATCTCATCGGCGGGACTGTGCTGCCATGCCAAGTCTTCGGGGAAACGATGCTGCTTCGCAATGCCGGAAGCATTATCAATATTGCTTCTATGTCGGGCATCGTTCCACTCTCACGCGTTGTGGCTTATTCAGCGGCCAAGGCTGCTGTCATCAACTTCACCAAGTTTATGGCACGAGAGTGGGCGGGGCGAGGAATTCGCGTCAACTGCATTAGCCCTGGTTTTTTCCCAGCGGAACAAAACCAAGGTCTTCTCTATAACCAGGATGGAAGCTTATCCCCACGCGGGCAGCAGATCATCAACCATACTCCCGCCGGCAGGTTTGGTTACGCCCATGAACTATCGGGTGCCGTTCTGTTTTTGGCCGCTTCCGGAGCATCGTCCTTCGTAAATGGTCACAACTTGGTCGTTGACGGTGGATTTTCTTCGACAACAATCTAGCGGCTTGGCTAATTCCTCTCACCGAACCGGTGCGACCTCTAGCTCACAACCATCTACTATTTCGATGACACGATTTGCCTTTACGGAGACGTAATGGCACAGGAGACACAATGGCTCAACTAACTATTCGCAAAGATAATTGCGAACTTGACTTTCTTTCGCTCGGCGCGTTGGTGCATCGTTTGGATCCCGGGATCATTCCCTTTCGCAAGGCGAAGTCGTTCGATATCCATGTTTCCGGTGGGGAGTACAACGTCGCAGCCAATCTTTCGGATTGCTTCGGCTTGAAGACGGGTGTCGCCACTGCGATGGTGAACTATGGCATCGGTGAATTGGTCCAAGCTCGAGTGCGCGAGATGGGAGTGAAAACGTTTTACAAACACTATGAGCACGATGGTGTGCGCGGTCCAAATATCGCTACGGTATACAGCGATCGTGGTTTGGGCGTTCGTCCTCCTGTCGTGTTTTACAATAGAGCAAACGAGGCAGGTGGTTTATTGAAGCCAGGCGACTTTGACTGGAAGTCGATATTCGCCTCGGGCGTGCGATGGTTCCATTCTGGAGGGATCTTTGCAGCTCTCTCCTCGACAACTTCCGAACTGATCATCGAAGGGATGCAAGCAGCGAAGGCTGCCGGGGCAGTTACTTCGTTTGATTTGAATTATCGCGCCAAGCTGTGGTCTCCGATCGGCGGAACGGCCAAAGCGCAGGAACAAATCGGCAAGATTGTGCGCAACGTCGACATGCTGGTTGGTAATGAAGAGGACTTGCAAAAGGGGCTCGGCATCGAAGGCCAAGATGTCGAATCTTCCTCGTCGCTCGATCCTGATTCGTTCTTCAAAATGATTGAACGTGCAGTCGAGAAGTTTCCAAACGTGAAGATGGTGGCAACGACTCTACGCGAAGTTCATTCGACGAATCGACATGAATGGGCTGCTGTTCTTTGGTACGATGGCAAACGCTATGTCAGTCCGACGTGCAGCCTTGATGTCGTAGATCGCATCGGTGGCGGGGATGGCTTTGCTGCTGGGTTGATCTACGGCGCATTGGCTGGCAAAGAGCCGGAGCAAGCGTTGCGACTGGGTTGGGCTCACGGTGCGCTGCTGACAACCTTCCCAGGCGACACGACGATGGCCAAATTGCCAGAAGTCGAAGCCATGGCAAAGGGTGGATCCGCCCGCGTTCAACGCTAGATATTTTTCGTTCGATTTCGGTAACGCGTGACTCCCGCGAGACTCGCGTTACCATAGTGGATTAGTTTTCTTTTCGCACTCGAAGCTGCGATTCAGTGTCGCATCGCTGCGCGACACCCAAATCCTTGAGATGTAATCTATGCCCACTGTATCTCAATACTCCGAATCGCAATCCTTGGATCCAGCATTTTTCGAAATGCTCCACAGAGTATGGGGGTTCAAGCAACTGCGGCCGTCGCAGCAAGCAGCCATTGAATCTATCCTTCTTCACCGTGACACTGTCGTGGTCATGCCGACCGGTGGGGGAAAGTCACTTTGCTACCAAGCACCCGCAGTCTTTCGAAGTGGGCTGACTGTTGTGGTTTCTCCTTTGTTGGCATTGATGAAGGATCAAGTTGACTCGCTCAAAGGGGTTGGAGTATGTGCTGTTCGAGTCGACAGCACGCTCAACGCAGATGAAAAGCGGGAA
>Ga0207937_1000140_pt1 | contig 23977 bp, 20 predicted proteins | sample LakMenEpi04Sep11_FD_150668 | JGI IMG/M metagenome (GOLD analysis project Ga0207937, IMG submission 150668) | Freshwater microbial communities from Lake Mendota, WI - 04SEP2011 deep hole epilimnion (SPAdes) | ecosystem: Environmental > Aquatic > Freshwater > Lentic | place: Lake Mendota, Madison...
AGATAGGCGACGATGACAACGACGATGTCAGAAAGTTCCACGATTGCTCCCGTGGCGAGTGTAGTTGTTGCCGTCGTTGCGAGAGTGCTGTGTCGGGTGAACTAGCGGCACGCAGGGTCGTTCGGAGGGAACACGCCGAGGCGTTCCTGCACTGGCACAACCGGAACCGTGGTGTCGGTCGCTACACGGTTGTTGTCGGTGCGTGTGAGTGCCTCGATCAACACGCGAGCAAGAGAAGAAATGTCGATTGATGCGGTACGCGCACCCGACACTCCGACCACGGATGAATCTCCTTCGCCGCGGAATACCGCGAGGATCGCTTGCATCGACTCGGTGTCGATGACCGGGATGAGCACGGATTCGCCACCGATGCGGCGCATCGACCACTCCACGGTGTAGGAACTGACGCCACTGGTGTCCAAATTGCGCATCGCTTGGGCAAGGCTGAGAAGATCGCGTGGTGTGAGGCGATCATCGGTGATCACACGATTGAGCGCCACATTCAAGAGCGCATTTGCGGTGGCGGGGTTGGTGGTTCCACGGTCGAGTGCACGCTGCATGGAGCGTCGCAAGAAGTCCTGCTGTCGGTTGATTCGCCCGATGTCGCCGGTGGGGTCACTCAGCCACTTCTGGGTTGCTTCGTCGAAGTAGCGATAACCCGTTCGTGATCGAACGTATGCGAGCGCCTGTGACCCGCGAAGCTCGACACAGCCAGGACCCACTTCTCGGAATCCGACTTTTTCATCCTTGGTGCGGTAGGTGAAGGGAATCTTTACGCCACCAACGGAGTCCACAATCTCCTTGAAAGCACACAGGTTGACGTTGACGTAATGGTCGATGGGTACCCCGAAATTGTCGTCGATCGTACGAATGAGACGGTTCGGATCCTTGCTGTCGAACGCGGAATTGATCCGTGCCTGTCGCGTGGTGCCGGCAATGTTCACCCACAAATCGCGGGGAAACGACAACACTGCAACGTCGTTGATTGTCGGATCGACACGCAACACCATGATGGTGTCCGAACGCTCGCCGAACGACTCGCGATCGCCGATCCCGCCAGCGGTACCGTCACCCTTGTCTGGACACGCACCGTTGTCGGAACCAGTGAGGAGGAAGTTCTTGGCACGCAAAGAACTGGTGTCGTAATCCCAACCCTCCATCGGAGCGCCGTCCGGCGTGGTGGCCGAAGTAGTGCCGCCGTCGATGCTCACCACCAGCCGGTCGCCAACTTTGTTGTTGGCCCACACCACGAGCGATCCCGTGACGACGAGTGCGCCGGCGACTAGGAGATTCACGACGAGGACCACCACATGCGAACGGGGCCGCAGTTTGGTTCGAGTTTCGGCGGATATTGGGAGGCGAGCCCTGGTCATGAGTCTGGTGCAAGAGTGACGCTGACCGACAGGTTGTCACCATCGACGATGCTGAACTCAGCGACGTTGCCGGCATTCGACAGGTCCACCAACGCTTGGGTGACGACCCCTGCACGAGCAGAATCGGCGGCAATCACAACGAGCGACACTGCCGCACGTTGCGAGATCTTTGCTTCCGTCTTGCTTCGACGAATTTCGGCAAGCACACTGCCCACGGTTTCGAGGAAGAAGTCGGCGTTCGATGTGTCGTTGGAGTTGGTCGTACCGCTCGTTGGTGTTGGCCATTCGGCGCGATGCACGCTGTCCTCATGCCACCATGACCACACTTCGTCGGTGCAAAACGGCATGTGTGGCGCCAGGAGACGTTGCAACACGCTCATTGCACGGGTGAGCGCACTGCGTGCCGAATGTGTCTCCGGGGTCACGTCGATGGTGGCTGGCAGACCGTTCTCCCCACCAGCTCCGTAGGCGCGCGTCTTCACCAATTCCACGTAGTCGTCACAGAACCACCAAAAGAACGCTTCCGTGCGCTCCAGTGCCCGTGCGTAGTCGAGTTCGTCGAATGCTGCAGTTGCCTCGGCAATCACTCCGGAGAGACGCTCGAGCATGGCGTGGTCGAGCGGCACGCTCACGACCCCCGACTCGTCACCGCCGAAATTGAGCACGAATTTGGTGACGTTCAGCAGTTTGTTCGCAAGTTTTCCGCCGACTTTCATCTGGTCTTCGCTGAACGCGGTGTCGACACCGGGACGTGCGGACGCTGCCCAATAGCGCACGGCATCACTCCCGTACTTGTCGAACAAGTCGATCGGTGTCACCACGTTGCCTTTGGACTTGGACATCTTCTTGCGGTCTGGGTCGAGAATCCATCCCGAAAGTGCGGCACGCTTCCAGGGGCTGGTGGCGTGTGCAAAGTGCGACCGCACGGCCGTGGAGAACAACCAGGTACGAATGATGTCGTGACCTTGCGGACGCATGTCCATAGGGAATACCCGAGCGAACAACTCGTTGCCATCCACCCAGTGGGATGCGATTTGTGGGGTGAGCGACGACGTTGCCCAAGTGTCCATGACGTCAGGGTCGCCGACGAAGCCACCTTCGACGCCGCGTTGTGCAGCAGTGAATCCATCGGGCACGTCGGTGCTCGGGTCGACGGGGAGTTGCTCCGGATTCGGTACCAATGGAGTGGAGTAGTCGGGTGTCCCGTCGGTACCGATGCGATACCACAGTGGGATCGGCACTCCGAAGTAGCGCTGACGTGACACCAGCCAATCGCCATTCAACCCTTGCACCCAGTTGGAATAGCGGTGCTTCATGTGGTCGGGATACCAGGCAATTTCCTCACCGCGACTGAGTAATGCCGACCGCAAGGACTCGTCGCGACCGCCGTTGCGTATGTACCACTGCCGACTGGTGACGATCTCCAACGGGCGATCGCCCTTTTCGTAGAACTTCACCGGGTGCGTGATGGCTCGAGGCTCGCCCTTCAGGTCACCCGATGCGCGCAACAACTCGACGATCGCTGCTTGCGCTTGCTTCACCGATTTGCCGGACAATGTTGCGTAATGTGCGCGACCGGTGTCGGAAACGATTGCATCGGGTGGTTCGGCGAGGATGCGTCCGTCGCGACCGATGATGGCGCGTGTCGGTAAGTTGAACTCACGCCACCACACCACATCGGTCAGGTCGCCGAAGGTGCACACCATCGCGATACCGGTGCCTTTGTCTGGTTGGGCGAGTGGGTGCGGGTACACGCCAACCTCCACGTCGAACAGTGGTGAGCGAACGGTCTTGCCGAAGAGCGGTGCGTAACGCGAATCGTCGGGATGTGCGACCAATCCGACGCAGGCAGGAATCAACTCGGGTCGTGTGGTTTCGATGATGACGTCACCGTGTGAACCGTGGAAAGCGACGGCGTGGTATGCGCCAGGACGCTCGCGGTCCTCCAACTCTGCCTGCGCAACCGCAGTACCAAAGTCGACGTCCCACAATGTCGGCGCTTCTTGCGTGTATGCCTCGCCGCGTGCCAAGTTGTCGAGAAAAGCCTTCTGTGACGTGCGACGAGCATGTACGGAAATCGTGGTGTACAGCAACGACCAATCCACGGAGAGTCCGAGTCGGCGGAACAAGTCTTCGAATACCTGCTCATCCTGTGCGGTGAGTTCGTCGCACAATTCGATGAAGTTCGGTCGCGATACGGGAACCGCACGGTGGTCCTTGGGCGGGTTGCCTCGAAACGGCGGCGTGAACCCCGTGACGTACGGCAAAGACGGATCACATGTGACACCGAAATAGTTCTGCACGCGGCGCTCGGTCGGCAGGCCGTTGTCGTCCCAACCCATCGGATAGAACACGCGCTTGCCGCGCATGCGCTGATAGCGGGCGATGGTGTCGGTGTGGGTATAGGAAAAGACGTGACCCATGTGCAGCGAACCACTCACGGTGGGCGGCGGCGTATCGATTGCAAACACGGTGTCGCGCACGGCAGACCGGTCGAATGCGTAGATGCCGTCAGTGTTCCAGCGTTCGACGAAACGGGCTTCTACGCCGGCGAGCGTCGGTTTGTCGGGAACTCTGCGCGTCGGTGAACCGTTCGACATGCTCACTCAACGGTAGTGGCGCGGCATCACTCGTAGAATCGTTTCGTGTTCGCGCTGTACGACACCCTGACGCGCGAAGTTCGCCCGCTGCAGATGCGCAAACCAGGCAATCTCGACGTGTATCTGTGTGGTCCCACGGTGTACGGTCCGCCCCATTTGGGTCATGGGCGTGCCACGTTGGTGTACGACATCCTGCGCCGGTATCTCGAGTGGCGGGGCATCGAGGTGCGGTTGGTTTCCAACATCACCGATATCGACGACAAGATCATCGATCGGGCCAATCGCGAACGACGACCGTGGCAGGACATCACACAAAAATGTGAATCGGTCTGGTTCGATGCCATGGGTCGGTTGGGCGTGAAGCGCCCGACGGATGTTCCGCACGCCACCGAATACGTCGATCAGATGGTCGACATGATCGACACGTTGATCACCCGTGGCGCCGCCTACACCACGAGTGACGGCGTTTACCTGTCCGTGGAAAGCGTGCCCGACTACGGCGCGCTGGCTCATCAGTCGCTCGAAGACATGATGGCTGGCGGTGGAGATCGCGAAGTGCTCGGTGCGCAGGAAAAGCGCCACCCGAGCGACTTTGCACTGTGGAAGTTCTCCAAGCCCGGCGAGCCTTCGTGGCCATCACCGTGGGGCGATGGTCGACCGGGCTGGCACAGCGAGTGCGTGGTGATGAGCCTGGAATTGTTGGGTGAAGGATTCGACCTGCACTGTGGTGGTGCCGACCTCCGATTCCCGCATCATGAAAACGAACGAGCCCAGGCAGTGGCGCTCGGCAAGACATTTGCGCGACACTGGATGCACAACGGTTTCGTGGTCGACATCGAGGGAGAAAAGATGTCGAAGAGTCTCGGCAATGTCACCAACTTGTTGGACTTGCTCGATCAATTCGATCCACGTGCGTATCGCATGCTGCTGTTGCAGACGCACTATCGCTCGCCAGTGAAGGTCGGGCAGGACAACATCGATTCGTCGGTGAAGGCACTCGGCGGCCTCGATTCGTTTGCCGCTCGCAGCCACGGGTTGCCCGGAGATCACGGTGCCGCACGTGTCCTTGCCGATGCCGACACACTCGCACGTTTCGTGCAGATCATGGACAACGATCTCGATACACCGAATGCCATGGCACACATCTTTGACACCGTCCGTCGCGCCAACACCGCCATTGACGCAGGTGAGGCGGTAGCCGGGGCGTTGGTTGCCGCGGTTCACGAGATGTGTGGTGCGTTGGGACTGCAACTCGGTTCCAGGGGTGAAGTGGACGCCGATGCACAAGCACTTGCCAGTGCACTCGATGCAGCTCGTGCAGCGAAGGACTTCGCCAAAGCCGATGCGCTGCGCCACGAGTTGCAGGCACTGGGTTACGTCGTGGAGACCACCAAGGCTGGCACCGCGCTTCGGCGCGGCTAACCCTCTCGTTGCTGGCTGAGCCATGCTCGACGTTCCTACTCACTGGTAACTTGGGGGAATGGCCGAATTCTCCCTTTCTCTCAATGACGATCAATTGCAACTCAAGGATTGGATTCACGAGTTTGCCGTCGATGTCATCCGTCCTGCAGCACATGAGTGGGACGAACGCGAGGAATTTCCCTGGCCAATCGTGCAGGAGGCGGCGAAGATCGGCCTGTACGGAATCGATTTCATCATGAATGCGATGGGCGACCAGAGTGGTCTGACCCTCCCGGTGGCGATCGAAGAAATCTTCTGGGGCGATGCCGGCATCGGTATGGCAATCATGGGTTCAGGTTTGGCTGCAGCGGGAATTGCCGGCAACGGCACACCCGAGCAGATAATGGAGTGGGTGCCGCAGTGTTACGGCACGGCCGACGACGTGAAAATCGGCGCATTCTGTGTGAGCGAACCCGACGCGGGCAGCGACGTGAGTTCGCTGCGAACGCGCGCGGTGTACGACGAAGCCACCGATGAGTGGGTGTTGAATGGCACGAAAGCGTGGATTACGAACGGCGGCATCGCCAACGTGCATGTCGTGGTAGCTGCGGTAGACCCCGAATTGAAGGGCCGGGGTCAGGCGAGTTTTGTCATTCCACCGGGGACCAAGGGTCTCTCGCAGGGACAGAAATATCTGAAACACGGCATCAAGGCGAGCCACACCGCCGAAGTGGTGCTCGATGATGTGCGCGTGCCTGGGCGTTGCTTGTTGGGCGGAAAAGAAAAGCTCGATGCCAAGTTGGCCCGAGCTCGCGAAAAAGGCAAGTCGGGTGAGGCGCAGCCGGCAATGAAGACGTTCGAAGCCACCCGACCAGCGGTGGGTGCCCAAGCGTTGGGTATCGCGCGCGCAGCATATGAATATGCCCTTGACTATGCAAAGGAACGCAAGGCGTTCGGAAAACCCATCATCATGCACCAGGCGATCGCTTTCAAGTTGGCCAACATGATCACGCGCGTGGACGCATCACGCCTGCTCATCTGGCGTGCCGCATGGCTTGCAAAGAACGGTGGATTCAAGAATGGTGAAGGTTCGATGAGCAAGTACTACGCGTCAGAAACCGCGGTGCGCGTGACCGAAGAAGCAATCCAGATCCTCGGCGGTTACGGCTATACGCGCGAGTACCCAGTGGAACGCTGGCACCGTGACGCGAAGATTCACACCATCTTCGAGGGAACGTCCGAGATCCAACAACTCGTGATTGCGCGCGCCATCAGCGGAATGCGAGTGGAGTAGGTGCTGCGGCTGTAACTGCGCTCAGCGGTGATGTGGATTCAACCGACAACTTCGGATATCTGCATTACCGGCGCGATGTTGGTGTAGTTGGCAACATCGGTCATCACGTCACCGGTGAGTGGCGATGTCATCGCAGCATTGAGAGCATCCATGGAGTCAAAGGTCATGTGCACTGCAGCAACATATGGCCCGTTCACACCCTTCTCCACCATGGTGGAAACGGGGTTCCATGCCTTTTTCGCCAACGGCACATGGGTGGACAGGTAGTAGTCGTGGTTGAAGGTGCTGCCTTCACCTGACGGATAGAACACACTGACGCGAATCATGATGATGACGGTAACACCCGGCACGCGTCGACCTACGCTCGGAGCCGATGACTCCGCGTACCGCAACGGAATTGGCGCGCTTCATTGACCACACGTTGCTCGCGCCGGAAACAACCCGAGCCGAGGTGCTAGCTGCGTGTCGAAATGCCGTTGGGTGGAACGTGGCCGCAGTATGCATCTCGCCTGCATGGTTGCCGTTACCCGTAGGTGTGATGGTCGAGGGTGTACGAGTGTGCGCTGTAGTTGGCTTTCCGTCCGGTGCGCATACGTCGGCAATCAAAGCCGCCGAAGCAGCCGAAGCGGTTCGCAGTGGTGCTGACGAGATTGACATGGTGGTGAATCTCGGTTCGGTACGAGCAGCCGACTGGCGAGCAGTTGAAGCAGACGTGCGCTCGGTGCGAGCTGCAATCGACGCCGTAGCCGGGGGACGGCTGTTGAAGGTGATCTGTGAGTCGGCAGCACTCAGCGACGTGGAACTTCGGTCCACGTGCACCGCTGCCGTCGCGGGTGGTGCCGACTTCGTCAAGACGAGCACCGGGTTCCACAAGGCCGGTGGCGCCACGGAACGAGCCGTTGCAATCATGCGCGAGACGGTCGGTGGACACATCGGTGTGAAAGCGAGTGGAGGAATTCGAACGGCAACGGCGGCATTATCGATGATTGCTGCTGGGGCGACGCGCATCGGTGCGTCGGCAACGCGTGAGATCTTGGCGGGAATGGCGCCGTAAGGCGTTCGCTAGCGAGATGGAACTCCATCGGCATCGATAGCGCGTAGCACGTCACGCAATACTGAGCCGGCGCGCGATGCGGCACGTTTGCCGACGGCGATGACCTCTTCGCCGGAGAGTGGTGTCGGTGAGATCCCCGCCGCCAAATTCGTGGGCAGCGACAACGCAAGCACTTCGAGCGCCACATGTCGCGCCGCGATGACTTCGATCACGGTGGACATTCCAACGAGATCAGCGCCCCAATTGCGCCCGGCACGAATCTCCGCAGGTGTCTCGTAGTGCGGGCCGTGCAGGCCGAGGTACACACCCTCGTTCATTGGCACGGCGGCACGCGCGATTGCACGCAAGCGACTGCTGTAGGCATCGGTCAAGTCGACGAACCGTCCGGCGAACGGTGCCGGAGGGTTGTCACCGGTTAGTGGCGATTGACCCGTCAAATTGATGTGGTCACTGATCATCACCGGAACACCGATCGTCCAGTCTTCGCGCAAGACACCGGCACCGTTGGTCAGCACGGCGATGCGACACCCAAGCGCCGCAGCGGTGCGTACGCCGTGTGCCACCGGGGCAGTGCCATGACCCTCATAGAGATGTGTACGACCGGTGAGCACGAGTACGCGCGAGGCCCCGACGTCGATCGACACCGCTTCTCCACCATGGCCGAGTGCAGACGGCTTCTTGAATCCGGGTACGTCACCAATCGGGCAACGATCACCCGCGCCGAGCATGTCGATGGCATCGGCCCAACCGGAGCCGAGTACGGCAACGATGTCGTGCGCGCCGCCGAAACGATTGCGGAGAAACGTAGCCGCTTCGGCGGCGAGATCGAACGGCGAGGTCATGCGGCGATGCTAGGCAGCATCACTCGTCATCGGTACTTTCTTCGGCAACGGTGGAATAACCCGCGGCAGCGAGTCGAGCGAGCAGTTCATCGCGAGGGCTCTCTCCCGGTGCACGTGCTTTGTCGTTGGCCACACGCCAACCGTGACGAGAGGAGTACACCAGTGGCGCTTCGCGCAGGCGGAGATATCCGTATTCGGTGATCTCGGCAAACATCAATTCGTGGTCGCGCATCGGCATCGTCTGGAAGATTCGAGCATGCACCCAAGCAAGACAATCGGGAACAACGGGTCGTCCGTCGATCAGCGTCAAGTACTCGGGTGCGATGTAGTGAAACTTGCGACCCGGATACGAGAAGTACTGCCCGATATGCACTTGATCACCGGCCAAGAACGACACGGTGAATTCACCACTCGCCTTCATCAGTGGGTAGGTGTCGTGCTTGGGGGAGACGCTCGCCATGATGATCGGTTCCTCAAAGGACACCTGAGTTACCCAGTGCGAGGTGTAGGCGCGGGTGACGCCGTCGTGTGAAGCAGCAACGACCTCCACGCCCTTCACGGCTTGACCTAATGCGCGCTTCAGCTTCGGGTCGATCATGTGGCAACTCTCGGCACAGCGTATTGGAATCGTCACGATTAGGGTGAGCGCATGACTCGTCCTGGTATGTATTCGGGTGTCGCCACCGATGATGCAATGAACCTCGCAATGTCGGCCAAAGCCGTGCCGTTGTACGAAGCGGTAAAGAAGTTCATCGCGGAGGAAATCGAACCGGTCACCCGTAAGTACTTCGAGTTGGGTGAAGGTCGTGCCGAACGTTGGAGTTACGGCGAGGGTCAGCTCGAACTCCTCGAGCAACTGAAGAACAAAGCCAAGAAAGCCGGGCTGTGGAATTTCTTCCTACCCAATGCCGAGACCGGTGAGGGATTGTCGAATCTCGATTACGCATACATTGCAGTCGAGCTCGGCAAGAACCCCATCGCATCCGAAGTGATGAACTGCAGTGCACCCGACACAGGGAACATGGAAGTGCTGGAACGTGTGGGAACACCGGAGCAGAAGGAAAAGTGGCTGAAGCCACTGCTCAACGGCGAGATTCGATCTGCCTATGCCATGACCGAGCCCGATGTGGCGTCGTCGGATGCCAAAAATCTCGAATGTCGAGCCGTGCGCGATGGTGATGAGTGGGTCATCAACGGAGAGAAGTACTACATCTCCGGTGCGGGGGACCCGCGCTGCAAGATCATGATTTGCATGTTGCTCACCAGCCCCGACGCGCCGCCGCACAAGCGCCACTCGCAAATTCTCGTGCCGATGGAAACCCCTGGTGTGGAGATTCTGGGTCCGATGGAAGTGTTCGGCGAAGACGATGCCCCGCACGGGCACATGCATCTTCGTTTCAACAACGTCCGTGTGCCGGCAGCCAACATGTTGCTCGGTGAAGGTCGCGGCTTCGAGATTTCGCAGGTTCGACTCGGGCCAGGGCGCATCCATCACTGCATGCGCTCGATCGGTGCAGCCGAACGCGCGTTGGAATTGATGGTTCGTCGTGGGTTGTCGCGCGAAGCGTTCGGCAAACCAATTGCGCGACTCGGCAAGAACACCGAAGTGATCGCGAAGGCTCGAATCGAAATCGAAGCGATGCGGCTCATGGTGCTTCGTGGTGCCAAAGCGATGGACACGATGGGCAACGCCGAAGCTCGTATCTGGGTGAGCGCGGTAAAGGCGATGGTGCCGGAACGCGTATGCAAAATCATCGACGAAGCAATTCAGGTGTTTGGGGCAACCGGTATCTCCCAGTGGACTCCCTTGGCACGAATGTATGCAGGTCAACGTACGTTGCGACTCGCCGATGGTCCGGACGAGGTGCACTGGCACGTGGTCGGCCGAGCCGAGATCAGTCGTTTTGAAGAGGACAAGCAACCAGTCACCGACTACGACCAACAAAATCAGAGGTTTTCCGGGCCATCCTGAAGCACGGTTGCTTTGCTACCGTGACCGCTACGGGTGCGAGCACCTGTAGTCGTCCAGGGAGGACCAAGGCACCATGGCAGCAAAGAAGAAGTCTGCAAAGAAGAAGTCAGTGAAGAAGTCGGCGAAAAAATCGGTCAAGCCGAAGTCCGTAAAGAAGAAGTCGGCCAAGAAGCCCGTGAAGAAGAAGTCCGCAAGGAAAGCTCAGGCAACGAAGAAATCCCCACCTTCGAAGGCGCCCCGCACGTCCGGCCCCGTGGTGTCGGCACAGCGAATGTTCAACCTTGCTGCACTCTCCGAAACGGTGTCGGGTCCTGGTGTTGCTGCGTCGCTGCCACAACACGTACTGAAGCGCGGTCAGAAAGCGTTCATCGTTACCGACCACGGCGTGCGTGGAGCTGGAATTGTCGCACCGATCGTCGAGAACTTGGAGAAGGCGGGCGTGAAAACGTTCGTCTTTGACGAAGTGTCACCGAACCCGACGGACGTCAACGTGGCCGCAGGTGTGGCTGCACTCAATCGTTTCGGCGTCGACGGCACCGTGGTGGTCTTCATCGGCGGCGGCTCGGTCATGGACTGTGGCAAATACATCGCGCTCGCAGCCCCGAACGGTGTTGACAATCTGAATCTGGCGTTCGCCCCCAACCTGGATGCCAACGACCGAATCGACTTTGGAACGCTCGCCCCGAAGGCGCAGGCCTCCAAACCTGGTCTGCCGACCATCGCGATTCCCACGACATCGGGAACTGCGTCGGAAACCAATGGCGGTGGTCTCATCACCGACACGCTCACCAATCCGCAGGTGCATCGCAAGTTGACGTTCAGCAACCCGACCGTTGCTCCGGTGGCAATCCTTCTCGACCCAACGCTCACCGTGGGCATGCCAGCGCGTGGAACTGCCGCGTGCGGGATGGACGTTCTTACGCACGCCATCGAGTGCTACACGTCCGCGGGATCGAACCCCTATGCCGACGCACTCGCTCTGCATGCCATTCGTTTGACTGGTCAGTGGTTGCCGAAAGCAGTTGCCAACGGAAGCGACCTCGAAGCACGCGCACAAATGCAGGTGGCTTCGCATCTGGCTGGTCGTGCATTCTCGTCCGGTCCGTTGCTCGGCCTCGTGCACGCAACCGGCCACCCGATTTCCGGTCAGTTGCACCAGGCACACGGCCAGACCCTGGCCACCATGCTGCCGCACGTAATGCGTTACAACCGCGACGTCGTGGCGGAACGTTATGCCGACGTCGGCGAAGCGCTGGGCTCGGAACACGATCCCGAGGCAGGTATCGCAGCGGTCGAGAAGTTGTCGGCAACGGTAGGCACCAACAAGCGCCTCCGCGAGCTTGGCGCTACGAGTGACAACATCGCCGACCTCACGCAGGATGCGCTTCGCGACCTCATCATTCTGAATACGGCGAAGTACCCAACTCGCGGAGACATCCACGAGTTGTACGCCCGCGCGTTGTAGTTCGGTCGGCCATTCGAGGGATGGCTAGACCGCAAGTTCCTTGCGGATGAGTTCTGCGATGTCGACCCAGTGTGCTGCGAGGCCCGGGTGGAGGTCGAAACCCTCCACATCGTGGAGCGGCACCCATCGTGTTTCTGCAGACTCGTGGTTGGCGGCGTATACGCCTGCATCGTCGCTGGTGAGCGCAATCACGGTGTCGTAACGCCAGCTCCCGTGGTCATCGGCAAACACATGTCGTACCTCGATACGCGTTGAATCGACGCCGACTTCTTCGTGAGCCTCACGAATGGCTGCCGACACGATGTCTTCGTGCGAATCGCGTGCACCGCCGGGAATGGCCCACGTGCCGCCGCCATGAGTCCAACTTGCACGCAGTTGCAACAACACATGCGCCGAATCGAGATCGGTTCGCACGAGAAGGAGCCCCGCTGCTCCGTGAAGTCCCCAGTGCTCGCGCCCACAGTCGCAGAGAAGGAAACCGTCGCCGTCGCGATGAGCCATTGGTGATTCGCCGCGATGCGCCTTGGGTCCTACACGTGAACTGGTGCAGGAGTCGTACTACCACGCAAATTCCAGCGCTCGCCAGCCAGCAGTCGTGCAGCAACGATGAGCGAGGCCATCACTGCACCGGCGATGACGAATGTCGTGGTGCGCCCGAACACTTCATACGACACGCCGGCGAATGAGGCCGACACACCGCCAGTCAGCGTCTGCATGCCGCCCAACACTCCCTGCGCGCCAGCCTGTCTTTCTGTTGGAGCGACCATTCCGACCGAGACACCTGCACCTGTCACGGTCATGCCGTCATTCAAGGTGTGAACCAAGAACACCGCCATCAACAACCACGGAACGGAGAGTGCACCGTACAGCGCCATGCAGGCGGCACCGAACAACATTCCAAAACCACCCGCCCGAAACGGACCAACCCGCTGCACGAATCGACCTCCGTACGGCGCCATGAACACCATCGGCAGCACGAAGAGAGTGACGCCGGTGTTTGCCATCCAGGTAGGGGCATCGAGATCGTTCATCATCAACGCCCACAAGGAGTCGAACGTTCCGATCATGAAGAACACCGCGATTCCGATGAGGACACCAGCAGCAATTCCTCGATTCCTCAACAAGTCGATGGCAAATCGTTCTGTCGGATGGTCTTCAGCAGCAGTTTCGGGAATGGGCATGGTGAAAATGGCAACCGAAACGACCAACAACACCGTGCCGATGAACAGGAACGGTGCGGGTATGCCGAACGAGTCCACGAGAAAGAGAGAAATCACCGGCCCTGCGGCAAAGCCACCTACTTCGCACGACAGCACACGGCCAAGATTTCGGCCGAGATTCTCCGGTTCGCTCACGATGATGACACGTCGCATGGCTGGTAGCGCGCAGCCGAGACCAACACCGGAGAGAAATCGCGCACCGAGCAATTCCACGAACGAGTCGGAGAATGCCATCGCCATGTTGCCGACTATTGCCAGCGACAAACCCACGAAGATGAGCTGACGCGAACGCCCACGATCAGCCATCGGCGCGATGGTGAGCTGGGCAAAAAACGAGGTAAAGAAGCCGATTGCGATCACCAGTCCGAGTGCGCCTTCGCTTATGCCGAATTCTTCGCGGTAGTCGTCCAACATGGTGAACATCACGCCATAGGCCGATGACTTGACGGCGATTGCCACGAACATCGCGATGAGCAAACGCTTGCGTGGCACGCAGCGAGGCTACTGACCCATCTGCGACAATGGAGGCGTGGATGTAATCGAAGTCATCAATCCATTCGACCAATCGGTCGTCGGAGTAGTACCGCATGCAACCATTCGTGATTGCCTTGCGGCCGTCGACTCCGCGGAAGCGGCCTTGCCAAGCTGGCGAACAACGGCACCGCGTGTACGCGCAGAAATACTTCGCAAGGCATTCGAGCTGATGACGGCAGAGCACGACACTCTGGCTCGGCTGATCGTGCGTGAAAACGGCAAGGTCCTTGCCGACGCGAAAGCAGAAGTCACGTACGCCGCCGAATTTTTCCGCTGGTTCAGCGAGGAAGCAGTACGAATCGAAGGCGACTATCGCCGCGCGCCATCCGGTGCCAACTGGCTGCTGGTGTCACGACAGCCAGTTGGGGTCGCACTCTTGGCGACACCGTGGAATTTCCCTGCAGCAATGGCAACTCGCAAGATTGGACCCGCATTGGCGGCCGGATGCAGCGTGATATTGAAGCCGGCAAGCGACACTCCACTCACTGCTCTTGCCATCTGCGACATTCTCCGTCGTGCTGGTGTGCCCGAAGGAGTGGTGAATGTGGTGGTGCCGGACCCACCTGGTGAGGCCGTGGCAGCGATGCTGTCGTCAGGCAAGGTTCGGAAACTGTCCTTCACCGGCTCCACACGTGTCGGTGCATTGTTGTTGGCGCAAGCCGCCGAACGAATCATCAACTGCTCCATGGAATTGGGCGGCAATGCGCCATTGGTGGTGTTCGACGATGCCGACTTGGATGTGGCTGTCGACGGTGCCATGTTGGCAAAGATGCGCAACGGTGGTGCGGCGTGTACTGCGGCAAATCGTTTTTTCGTTCACGAAAAGATTCACGACCGTTTCGTTGACGCATTTACGCAACGCATGGCATCACTGGTGCTCGGCAACGGCTTGGATGCCACCACGCAGGTGGGTCCACTCATCTCCCGAGCGCAACAAGACAATGTTGCCTCGTTGGTCGATGGCGCCGTCGCCGGTGGGGCGACCGTGTTGTGCGGCGGTACGCGTGCGAGCGACAAGTCGTTCGGCTATCACCCGACCGTGCTCACCGATGTGGGCTTCGGTTCTGCAATCTTGCAGGAAGAAGTTTTCGGTCCCGTCGCGCCGATCGTGAAATTTCGGGAGGCCGATGACATTCTCACGCACTGCAATTCGGTGGAACACGGACTGGTGTCGTACGTGTTTACGCGCGATGTGGCCAAGGGGCTGCGTTTTGCCGAAGCACTGGAAACCGGAATGATCGGGCTCAACCGTGGTCTTGTGAGCGATCCGGCAGCACCGTTTGGCGGGGTGAAGGCGTCGGGACTCGGTCGCGAGGGTGGGCACGACGGCATCCTGGCCTTCCTAGAAACCAAGTACGTCGCCGGTAACTGGTAGTCACCCCCTCGGGAAGCAAAGCATCGATCTGATGCGTCGAAATGAAGGAGCGCGTCGCTACAGCGCCGCCCGCTGACGTCGTGCTCTGGCGACTGCGTACCAGATGAGTGGAATCTGCAACGGAAGTCGAACGTACGCAACGAGGCGCTCGGAGAGTTCCCGATCTCGCCAATCCCACGCCATGTAGAGATTGGCGGGGTACACCGCCACGAAGAGCACGGCAGCGCCCCACAACGCCACGCGACGCGTTCGCTGGACGATGATGCCGATGCCCACCGCAACTTCGGCGACGCCGCTGAGATACGTGGCAAGACGCTCCGACCCGGGAAGTGCCGGTGGAACGATGGCATCAAAGAACTCCGGATTCACGAAGTGCATGATTCCTGCACCGAGCAGGAAGAAAGCGAGTAGTTTCTCTCCACGAGTCATGCGCGAAGACTAGGTCGTCGCGTGCGACCCAATTGCACCTCAGGGTGCCAAGGAACCAGCACATGACCGATCGAATCGACACACGTACCAATTGGTTGGATCCACAGCAGTTGAACGCCGTGCGCGACCAGGTGCCTCTGGTGTACGTGGATGCCGTGCCCGTTCGTATCGACGACCAAGGCAACGTCACCCATGTGGGAATGTTGCTGCGTCAAGCACCGGACGGGTCCATCTCGCGAACCGTGGTATCGGGGCGAGTACTTCTGAACGAACGAATTCGCGAGGCATTGTTACGACATCTGGAGAAAGATCTCGGACCACTCGCCCTTCCCAAGATTCCGCCCGAGCCAGCTCCCTTCACCGTGGTGGAGTACTTTCCCGATCCATCGATCTCCGGATTTCACGACCCACGGCAGCATGCGGTGAGTCTGGCCTTCGTCGTGCCGGTGTCGGGGGACTGTCAACCCACTCAGGCTGCATTGGATCTCGCTTGGTACTCACCGAGCGAAGCAGTGAGTGAGTCCGTGCGCCGCGAAATGACCAGCGGGCATGATCGCCTCATTCGCCTGGCGCTTGCATCCGTTGGTGTACTGCCTTAGCGCAACCCCGACGACACAACGGTGGCGAGACCTACGCCGATCGGCGTCGACGCCGCACCCGTGACCGTCGACGCCCTGGAGGTGGTGCAAACACCTGCAGTGCCTCACCGTCAGGCTGCTCGAGGGTGAGGGAAATCCCGTCGTTGATGTCCTCGGGTTCGGTGGCTGCTTCGATCACCACGGCAGGTTCTTCCTTGGGTTTGCGACCGAGCAGTCGATCAAACGCCACCATGCCACCTGCCAACATTGCGCCGACGGTGCCATAACGCTGGGCAGCTCGGCGCACCATCTGGGCATCATCAGCCTCTCCCGGGGTGGGTTTGTCGTTCACAAGACCCAACCTAGGGAGAAAAGTGACCCATCAATCACCAATCACGATGAGTGTGACGAATACTCTTTGCGTATGCCAGAAGGTGACACGATCTATCGCAGTGCTGCGGCGCTACGGATTGCGCTCATCGGCAAGAAAATGGTGCGATTCGAAGCACCACGGCTGGATGGTGTGGCCCCACGGGTTGGTCAAACCGTCGAGGAAGTGCGGAGCCACGGCAAGCATCTGGAAATCGTGTGGGATGACGGTGTAGTTCTGCACACGCACATGCGTATGACCGGCTCGTGGCACGTGTATCGGGCGGGAGAGCGCTGGCGCAAACCACCGCATCGCGCGAGAGTGGTCATCGGAGTGGCGGATTGGGTTGCAGTGTGCTTCTCGGCACCGGTGGTCGAAACGTATCGCGATTTTGATCCGCGTCGCCATCCGATCCTGGGTCGACTTGGTCCGGACCTGTGCCAGGAGCATCCCGACATCGACGAGTGCGTCATCCGCATGCGCACCTATGACCCACCAGAAACCACCATCGCCGAAGTGCTGTTGGACCAGCGAGTGGTGTGCGGAGTGGGCAATGTCTACCGATGTGAATTGCTGTGGGCGTGTGAGCTGAATCCGTGGGCGAGAGTAAGTGACCTGACCACGGACGAATGTCGTGAATTGATTTCTCTCGCACATGAAATGCTGCGCGCAAACCTGCAGCGGGCACACCGAGTCACCACGTCATCCGTGGACGGTGGTCTCGCGGTCTACGGACGACAAGGAAAAGCCTGCAGTCGTTGCGGAGAATTGATTCGTGTGACGCATCATGGCGAGGCACATCGCGTGTTGTACTGGTGCGCAGGGTGTCAAACGGTGCACACGCCACAGGTCACCGCACCACGTCGACTTGCCGACGACACCCCAACCGATCAACATCCAGCAGCGAAAATCTTCGCGGAGCCACTCGAAGAGCGATAGCTGTCGTCAGTCGGCCGTCACCATGTGTAGTGACGCCGAACGCTACGAGTCACGTCGCAGCAATCGCCTCCACGACGTTGACTTTCGTGGCACGCCAGGCTGGGTACACCGCAGCCACCACACCCAGGACGAACGAGATGACGACGATCCACAGGGTTTCGTTCACCGGAAGCCGGAACGTAATGTCGCCCTCATCGCTGAGTGCTGCAACCACCACGATGCCCATCACGATGCCGAGCACCACTCCGGACACTGCCCCGAGCAGTGACGTGATGACACTTTCCCAGCGCACCGTCGTTCGTACCTGTGACTTGGTCATGCCCACGGCACGTAGCAATCCGATCTCGCGGCGACGTTCGAACACCGACAACAAGAGCGTGATGACGATGCCGACGATCGCAATGATGATGGACAATCCGAGCAGTCCGTAAATGAGCGCCAATACCTGGTTGATTTGGGCTGCCTGATCGTCGATGAACTCGTCCTTGGTTTGCAGCGTGCCGATGCCCGCATCGCTGCTGATTGCTGCGACCCGGTCACGGACATCATCGAATACCGCGCCCGGTGCAACCTTGATGTAGACGAATGCATCAAAGATCGGTGATGGAGCGTCGGCGAACATGTCACGACTGGCGACGTAGTTGGCAAAACTGGTGTCGCCGGACACGAAGCCACGTACTTCGGCATTCACCTCCACACCATCCACCCGGATGATTTTCAACCGTGTGCCGATGTCCCATCCCTTGCTTTCCGCACGTTCGGCATCCACGAAGATGCCGTCTGCGCCCAGCGAGCCAAGATCGCCCTGCGTGACGCCCAAATCGAAGAGGCCACCGATCGTTGCGGGATTGATGGTCTGTACGAACACTCCGCGCTGTGCCGCGCTTGCTTGTGTGGTGGATGCGGGTTCATTCGGATCGATGAGACGAACGGACGTGAACCCGACACCGGTTGCTTGAGCGACTCCATCAAGCTCCGCAATCTGATCGGTGATGGTCAGTGGAATACCGCCGAAGCCTTGTGAGTCGACGGTGAGTGCGATGTCACCACTGAATGCATTGCCAAACGTGTCACGAATTTCCGAGCGGATACTGGCGGCTAGCGCGGTGAACGCAGTGACCAGGGCTACGCCGAGCAACACCGGGGCAGCTGTTCGTGACGTGCGCTTGGGATTTCTTGCCGCATTCTGACGTGCCATCACTCCGCTTGCGCCACGCAACTTGGCGACAGGCAGACCGATGAAGAGTGCAACTGGTCGTGCGATGGCGGGTCCGAGTACGAGAATGCCGGAGAACACTCCAAGAACGCCGAGACCCAGTACCTGCACCGGCGCATCGTTCATCGCCGCAAACATGCCCACGCCACCTGCTGCCACAAGCACCAATCCGATGACGACTCGGCGCGAGATACTGCCGGCAGTATCCAGCGCGGTGTCACGGAGGGCTGCGAGCGGAGGAACTCGACCGGCTCGACGAGCCGGAAACCATGCGGCAGAGATGGTGACGACCACTCCTGCAATCAGTGTGTTGACGAACGAGTTCGGTGAAATCGCCAGACCCTGCGTTGGAACCTCGAATCCGGTGGCCTTGAGTAGGGCATTCAGCATTTGAGAAAGGAGAATTCCGATGCCGAAGCCGATGACGGACCCGACGATTCCCATGGCCGTCGACTCGATCAGGAGTGCGCGCGACACTTGCCGACGACTCGCTCCGATTGCACGCAACAACGCATTTTCGCGTTGTCGTTGTGCCGCGGTGATGGAGAAGACGTTGTAGATGACGAACGAACCGATTCCAAGGGCGATGTAGGAAAAGATGATGAGGAATGTGGAGAAGATGTTGAGCACATCCTTGATCTGCCCCTGTACTTCGGCGGTGATTTCGGCGCCTGTGAGGGTTTCCAGTCTCAGCTCGGTCGGGAGAGCAGCATCGATGCGCTTTGCCAAAACGTCGTCGCCGACGGAGTCGTCACCCTCGACCAAGATTGCATCGACAAAGCCGGGTTGCAGCAGGAACTCCGACGCAGTCGGCTGGTCGAACAACGCGAACGTTGCACCGCCAGGCGATGAGATGTCTCCGTAGCTGGCGATACCCACCAACGTGAACTCGCGGGCACCGCGCACGGCGACCACACGCACGGAGTCGCCGACGACGAAGGCTCCGTTGTCGGCGGTGGCCTTGTCGAGAATGACTTCGTTTGGTCCAACCGGGAGACGGCCCGAGGTAATCGACCACAGTCCGGCCGAATCCGATGAGGCGATTCCGCCGAATGTGGGTGGACCGTTGCCTTCACTGCCGAGCGGCGTGCCGTCCTTGCCGATGACTCGTGCGAAAGCCTGGATGTCACCGGTTGCCGAGGTGACACCTTCGACATTGCGAACGGCATCGAGCACTGCAACCGGCGTCGCTGCTCGCTGTTCGCCACCAAAGTCGAGTTCCAAGAACGTGGTGGATCGGACGTAGGCATCGACATCGCGGAATACGTCCGCGAACAGTCGATCGAAAGTTTGGTTGATGGTGTCACGGAAGACGAAGGTTCCGGAGAGAAATGCGGTACCGAGGATGACGGCCAGCGACGTGAGTACCAGTCGACCCGTGCGGGCGAGCGTCATCTTTACGGCAAGGCGGAACATACGAGGACTACTCGCCGAGACGCTTCAGGTAGTCGAGAACCTTCTGTGCAGTGGGTGAGAACATTTCGCCTGCTACACGTCCGTCCGCCAAGAACACGATTCGGTCGGCATAGCTCGCTGCCACTGCGTCGTGAGTGACCATCACGATGGTTTGGCCAAGGTCACTCACCGCGCGACGCATGAAAGCGAGCACCTCCGAACCGGTTTTGGAGTCGAGGTTGCCCGTTGGCTCATCGGCGAAGATGATGTCGGGTTGGCTGGCCAGCGCTCGTGCGATGGCGACACGCTGCTGTTGTCCGCCCGACAATTCACTCGGACGATGGTCGAGCCGATCGCGCAACGAAATGGTGTCAATCACGCGGTCAATCCATGCCGAGTCACCCTTTTTCTTGCCCAGGGTCAAGGGCAGTGTGATGTTTTCGTAGGCGTTCAGCGTGGGGATGAGATTGAACGCCTGGAAGACGAAGCCCACCTTCTCGCGGCGCAGTTCGGTGAGCTGTTTGTCGTTGAGTGACGAAAGGTTGGTGTCCCCAATGAAGACGCTTCCACTGGTGAGCGAGTCGAGTCCCGCGATGCAATGCATGAGCGTGGACTTACCTGATCCGCTCGGACCCATGATGGCGGTGAACTTTCCCTTTTCAAAACTCACATCGATGCCGTCAAGGGCGCGAACCTCGCTGTCGCCCGATCCGTACACCTTGTGGGCTGCTGCAGCTCGAGCGGCCGCGTGCGTAGTTGGTTGCAATGTTGGAGGAGGAAGCGTGGTCACGGTTCCAGACTATTGCTGGGGGCGGATGTCCAGACCAAAGCGCGCGAGAAACTCGTCGTAGTACGCCTCATCATCGAGATGTCGTCCGAACGACACCCATTCTTCATCAGTCATTGCCGCGCGCGCCGCAAGCAGTTCTTCTGCTCCCCAGGAACAATGCCATCGAAGTCGAGGTACAGATGTAGTTGCAGCCTCAAGGATGGTGGCGGCGGCATCTTCTGCCGGTGTGGCATTCGTGATACCTGCGGCATAGAAGGCAAAGAGTCGCCGGTAGTGGGCGTCGTACGCACCCGACTGGTTCGGCGCATCGATGTTCTTGCCGAAGATCGAACTGCGAGTGATTCCGGGTTCCACGATTGCGACTCGAATCCCGAACGGTGCAAGTTCATGGGCGAGACCTTCGCTCATTCCTTCCACCGCCCACTTGGAGACGTAGTACGGCGATTGTGCAATCGCGGTGATTCTTCCGACGACGGAGGACACGTTGACGATCGCACCGCTCCGACGTTCGCGCATCGTCGGCAACACCGCTTGAATGCATCGCACGGAGCCGTTGTGATTGATGTTGAACACCTCCGTGTAGGTGTCAATGGGACACTCCTCGGTGACTGCATTGCCACCAACACCTGCATTGTTGACGAGCACGTCGACGTGCGGGGTGATTGCGAAAATCTGCGCGAATCCAGCGGTGACCGATGCCGAGTCACCAACGTCCATCTCCACCAGTGTGAGTCGGTCGGCAACATCGACATCGCGAGCTTTGGCGAGCAATTTGTCGGCCTTGGCCAGTCCACGAACGGTCCCAACGACGTGATAGCCGGCCCTGGCAAAGGCCAGGGTGGTGGCACGACCAATACCTGAATTGGCCCCAGTCACCACGGCGATTGGTGTACCGGACGAGAGCTGTTGGGTGTTGGGCATGGCCTCCACGGTAGGTGGTGGGCACCCAGGGAAGCTTTTTCGGAAATTCGGAAAATCTTGTTACAGATACGGGGTACCCTGCCGTTAGGTGGTTGTGAGAATTCGTCGGGTGGTGGCCCTGTGCCTTGGAGCGGCATCGCTCATGGCGTTGTTGCCGGTTGCGCCCGTATCGGCGAGCAGCGTGCCGCCCGCATCGATCGGTCGTGGTTCGCCGGCAACTTCTGATGTCGAAGGCAAGGACTACATCGTCATTCTGAAGGATTCGGTGAGTGTTGCCGCGAAGGTGAACAAGGAAACTTCGCTCGGCAACGACGTCAGCGACGTGTTCTCCAGCAAGGTGAAGGGATTCGTCGCCGAATTGGACAGTGCCGACGTTCGACGATTGAAGAATGACACGCAGGTGTTGATCGTCGAACCCGACTCCGTGATGTCGGTCATCGATACACAGGAGCCCAGTACGACGACGGTGGCCACGAGCTCGACGGAGCCGTCCACCACTTCCACGTCGAGCTCGACCACATCCACGAGTTCATCAACAACCAGCACCACTGTGGTGCCGTCGATTGACGACCTCGCCATCGGCGACCCGATTCCCGGTGAATACATCGTCACACTGCGCGATGGTGTGGGGGCCGCTGCATTTGCAGCGGCGCAAGCAGATGCTGGCATCGATGTACTCGGCACGGTGACCGCTGCGATCAATGGCTTTGGCGCACGACTGAGCAAGTCGCAACTCTCACTCTTGGCCAGCGATCCCAACGTGACGCTCATCGAAGAAAACACTGTGGTGGGCATCGAGGCCGACCAAGCCAACCCTCCGTCGTGGGGACTCGACCGTATCGATCAGCGATCGGTGACTCGCGACAACAACTACTCCTACAACTTCACCGGCGCGGGTGTGAATGCCTACATCATCGACACTGGTGTACGCAGCGACCATCGCGAACTTGGCGGTCGAGTCGTGGCCGGTAGCACCCATGTGCACGACGGTCGAGGCACCGAGGATTGCAACAGGCACGGCACGCACGTTGCCGGAACCGTCGGCGGCCAAACCGTTGGTGTCGCCAAAGCGGTCACCATCGTGCCCATCCGAGTGTTGTCATGTTCCGGAAGCGGCAGCATGTTCAACGTCATTGCTGGTGTCAACTGGATGATCCAACACCACGCAGTCGGCGTTCCTGCGGTCGCCAACATGAGTCTGGGTGGCAACCGAAACACTTCACTGAACCTGGCGGTGGCCAATGCGGTTGCCGATGGCATCACCATGGTGGTGGCAGCCGGCAACAGCCGTCGTGATGCGAGCACGTTCTCGCCGGCATCCGAACCTTCGGCCATCACCGTCGGTGCGACGGCATCCAATGATTCCCGAGCGTCGTTCTCCAACTTCGGCACGTTGCTGGACATTTTTGCGCCCGGAGTAAGCATCCTTTCCGCCGGCCACCGATCCTCGATTGAAACCGTGATGCTCTCGGGGACATCCATGGCAGCCCCGCACGTTGCAGGTGCCGTGGCCTTGCTCTTGGAAGAAAACCCCGGACTTTCCCCGAACGACGTCGCAACGACCCTGTCGGCTTACGCGACTCCGGACGTCGTGACCGACCCGCGTGGCTCGGTCAATCGCCTTTTGTATACGCGTTCTCGCTGGACTCCACCAACCCCCGAAGTGCCGAGTGCACCACAAGGTCTCTCGGTCGTCGCAGGCGTCGGCCAGGCAACGCTGTCGTGGACGGCACCAACCCAGAGTGGTGGCGCCAGCATCACGGACTACAGGGTGGAGTTCTCCGCGAATTCTGGTTCGACATGGTCCACGTTTGTCGATGGAGTCTCTGCCGCGACCACCGCGACGGTTACCGGACTCACTAACGGAGTTACCCATTCGTTCCGAGTGAGTGCGGTGAACTCCAGTGGCACCGGCCCATCAAGCGATGTAGTGCGTGCTGCAATCGGTGTTCCTACCGCACCGACGGGACTTGTGGCGACGGCAGGTGCGGCTCAGGTGGTGTTGCGCTGGAATGCGCCGAGTCACACCGGTGGCTCCGCAGTTACCGATTACGTCATCGACTACTCATCTGACTCCGGTGATACATGGATCACCTTCGTCGACGGAGTCACCACTTCACTTACTGCAACCGTGAGCGGATTGACGAACGGCACTTCATATCTCTTCCGCGTGAGTGCAAAGAATGCCGTGGGCACCGGCGCGGCTTCC
>Ga0207937_1000141_pt1 | contig 23971 bp, 47 predicted proteins | sample LakMenEpi04Sep11_FD_150668 | JGI IMG/M metagenome (GOLD analysis project Ga0207937, IMG submission 150668) | Freshwater microbial communities from Lake Mendota, WI - 04SEP2011 deep hole epilimnion (SPAdes) | ecosystem: Environmental > Aquatic > Freshwater > Lentic | place: Lake Mendota, Madison...
GCCATTTTTAGGCTTGACTACGAAACCGCCTTCAAGCGCAATATCAAGCAACCCACTCCATTTTTGAACTCCACCTTCCCAACTAACGCTGATTGGAATCTTGCTCTTTTCTTTTACAAATCGAGACTTTTCAACATTGATGATAAAGTGATAACCTTGGATTTCAGTGCCATCTTTATCTTGCTGACGACCAATAATCCAAACATTGTCAGCGCTATACATAATTCCTGTTCCACCGCTCACCACAGCCTTGCTAAACATTTCTTGAGTCTGATAGGTATGATTGATTGCAAGAAGTGGAATGTTTTTCATTGTCAGGTAGGGGGTTATCATACGAAACAATCCTTTAAGAGCTTTAGCGCGAGTCATATCGGCAACACTCTTTTCATTCATCGCATCTTCCAATTCCTTCTTACTTGCAAGATTACCAACACTGTCAATAACAATAATTACTTTATCTTTGCGATCCATCTGCTCAAGTTGATTAACAATATCAAACTTAAGTTCTTCAATGTTTTTAATTGGAATATGCAGCACTCGCGAAGTGTCAATTCCAAAGCTTTCAAAGTATTGCTGAGGAGAACCAAATTCGCTGTCATAAAACATAAGGCACGCGTCGGTATGTTTTTTAAGGTATGCACCTGCCATAAGCAATGCAAAGCTCGTCTTAAAGTGCTTTGATGGGCCGGCAAGTACAGTAAGACCACTCGTCAGACCACCATCAATACTGCCACTTAGAGCAACGTTGACCATTGGCACAGATGTAGATGTAACGTCTTTTTCAGAATAAAAGTCGCTGTCAGCAAGGACATCAGCTTCTTTAATTCTGCAATTCTTTTTTAATTTTTCAAGTACAGATGACATAGTTTATTTTTCCTTTGATATATTATATATTGTTTTTGTGTAAAGTAAACAAGAAATTATGCATTTAGTACTGCATTTAATTCTTGACGTGTGACTTCTTTATTGAGCGGATGATTGCGATAAATCGCTTCTCGTTGCGCGATAGCAATTTCAGTCAATTTAGAGTCTGATAGAGTCGCGATGTCAGATGCTCGAATGTTTGCAAGGCTCTCGTCACGATAATACAACATCATTTCTTTAGGTTCACCAATAAGAATTGACTCTACGTCAGCAATTTGTAGAGGTCGTGCTCTCCACCATCCAGATCCGGCGTGGAAATATCCAGGCATAAGTATGCCCCATTGTGATGCATAGACATTCATCATTTCGCTTTCAACAACTCTGTCTTGGCCATCTTTACGAGAGCCATATTGCTTTAGAGGCCAATCTGTTGATTCTACTCCCTGTTTTGCCAACCATTTTTTAGTCTTGTCTTGGACTAGTCCAGCAAAATTAAACACTCGCTGTTTTGGCTCAGGAAAGAGAGCTGGTGTTGCTTGGCGATTTAAGTGATATGGATTTGGGTTGTATCCAAATAGCAATTCTTTTGGCCAGTCTAATAATAGACTTAGGTCACCACCAGCAAAGGCGGGCATACACATTCTGTTTGTTTTGCTCTTTATCTTTTCAATTGCTTGAAGAAATACATCTGCATGCGTTTTAATATCACTTGGAATATTAGTATGACTGTCTACAACAAATTTTCTAAATAACTTAGTTGGATCGCTCAGCGAAGTGATTCCAGAGAAAATACTATCGGTTTGCCAATCATCAAAAGCAAAAATACAATTTGGATGACGTGATATTGCCCAAAGTGCGTTATAGACAAACCCGGCAAACCCGGCAGGGTTGTGTAAAAACACAAACACCTCATCATATTCATCTAAACTTTCACCAATAATAGTAGGACGCATATCAACTGTATGACCCATATCACGAAGCACTCGTGGCAAACTATATTGACACATCGCAACCTGCAATTGTTGTTGCAGATAAAAGTCATATGTACATTGTGCTTTATTACAACCAGTAATTAGTATTCTCATGCTTGTGTTTCTTGCTTACGTCTATTTAAAAAGTCACGATCCGGATCCTGACCATCAATTCCACCACGACACCATGCAACGAGAAAGCTGCCATAGTTAATTAGATCCTTGCCGCTGTCTTCAATACTTTCAAAGTTTGGAGTGTAATTTGGATCATTTTCCATGGCTTCAAGAACGCTTGACATACGTAGCACCTTTGCGTGTATAACGTCAAGTATACTCGCTGCGCCACGTGGATAATAGTCTGCTTGACGAATCCTGCTATGAGGATTTTGATAATCATTCGATTTTTTGAGTTGTAGTTCTGCGCACTCTTCAAGAACTTTTATTGATGCTTTTTTCATGTTTATTAACCTTGGCCGCGAGAAAGTTTCTTATAGTTTTTACTTTGTTTGAGATGTGAAGTCTTGCTTTTAGCATGAATGCCTTTACGCTTAATTTTCCTTTGTTGTACTTTAATTCCAGTTTGTTTCATATGTGTTATTATATATGGTTTTCAAATTTTGTAAATATCAAAGATTAAGATTTATTATACAAAATATTATAATCTTTTTTAGAAATGTAGAATTCTCCAGTTTTAGAATAATGATCAATCAAATAATATTGATTTTCGTACGCATGTAGACTGCCGACTTGCCAAATGATATTTCCTGGGACAATCTTATCGGCTTTTTTGGTACCACAATTATAATCATAGACGAGTTTGTCTTGAACATACTTTTGCCACGCATAGTCATTACGATAACCTGCCCAAATATCATTGCTGCGCATCTGTACAACAACTTCAAGCATGTCATCGCGAATAAGATACTGAACTGCATTTGTGCAAATAAAGTCACTCATTCCGTTTACACACCAATTGCTGTGCATAGACGGTCGTGTATAGATCGCAACTGCTCGACGACTGTTTGGTGAGCGAGTCAACTCCATCAATACATTTTCATATTGACAATAATTTTCTGAACTAAACATCAAATATCCATAGTTGGAATTGATTTTGCCGTCTCGGCTTGAAACGTCTTGCCAAATTTTAGGAACAACACCGGGAATGTCTTTTACATAGAGACTTTGCGAAAGATACCATTCCAACTCGCGTTGAATATAGTCATCGTTAATTTCACCAAAGATACTTGGTTCATTGGCACAAAAGCTTGCACCAACAAGCTCGAGTGTAGTGACACCACTCTTATCAACTACAAAATTTTTGCTTTTGTATTGACCTACAAAATATTGTCGTATTTGCTCTATTGTCATATTAACCAAAAATAATTTTGCGAAACGCGACGATTAAACTCAAATGATAGTTGTCTTGCTCTTCAAGAGCTGCTGTGCGCTCAGAGAGCGCGTCATAATTTTCAGACAACTCGCACTCTATAATTTTATTGACTTGAAGTGGTCGATCATTAGTGATGTATAGATAAACGTCTGAAACAGCATCTTTGATTGAATGACCATTTTCGATTGAAGACCATGAAATGCTATTAAAACAATCTTGATGTTCAACAAAATCGAGCACCTTTGAAAATAGTTGATTTTGTAAAACGTCAGTGGTGTGTACATCTGCCTTTGCACAAAACATTGAATAGAGGCGATCTAGAATAGGATGAGTGTCTGTCATATAGTGATTTATAAGAGAAAGATCCCAGACAGCAATTTAAAATTACCATCTGGGATTTTTAAGAAGCGTCAAATTATATCAGAGACGCTTTACTTTACGTGGTTTTTTGGCTTTAACTGGCGCTGGAGACTCAAACTCTTCAGCAATCTCTTGAGGAGATGCGATCCAACAAAAGACTTCTCCACCTTCGCTTGAAGAAGGAATCTCATCATTTGCCTTTTCAACAACCTCTGGCACGACTTCAGCAGCAACTTTTTTTGCAGCACCTGGTTTACGACCACGCTTCTTTGGACCAGCCTTCATTGCTGCTGCAATAACCTCAGCGGGAGGCATTTGCGGCAAATAGCGACTATAACCAATCGACTTGTCTTTGCCAAGGAAGGTTTGGCCAATTTCACGACAAGTAAGACCAAAGGTCTTACCGACTTCATAAACTTCCTTGGCAGTAAAGCCAGCGGAAGCATTGGGACGAGAATTAAACTCGTCAATCATTTCTTTTACACGCGTTAGCATATGTTTGTTTTGTTTTGTTGTTAGGAGACTATTATAACTTAAAATTTAGAAGATGTACACAACTTTTTACATTAAATTGCATTGAGAGCATATTGTCCAAGACTTCTTCTAGTATTGTTCGTTGTGTCGCTTGGTGATGTTAAGAAGATTATCACGAAGGTGCATACGATCAGCGCTATGCTTGTCGTAATCGATGAAGTTGATTGCGGCATGACCGAGCGTCATGAGCTCGTCAACAGTCTTCATCAGCTTCTCAATAGTTTGTTCGACGGTGTCTGTTTGCATATCTTATTGTATTAGATTTCCATATGTTTATTGATTAAGCTTCATCTTCGTCTTCTTCACCTTCAAAGGTAGGATCATTGTAGCGCATATCGTTGAGGACATTGATAATGTCTTCGCACATCTCTTTGAGGCTGTCGTATGCTTCTGCCTCTTGACGAGAGCTCAGAGCCTTGCGATAATCATCAGGCGATATTCCATCATCTTGAGCTTCTTGTAGATCGCGATAGACTTGATTCATAGCATGAACTGTATTTTCGAACATGCAATAACTCATATTAGGGTAGTTTGACATAGTGGTTTAGTTATTGGTTGATGTCTTATTGTATTGGTGTTCCTTACTTAGAGCCAATCTCGACAAACACCTTACCTTTAAGAGCAGGTACAACATTGATGTCGTCATCGATGTGCAGATCGATCCATTCTGCACTAGTTTCCCAAAGACCTTCACTTACGCTAAGGCATTTAACGATAGCTTCTTGAGGAAGAGTTTGAAGATGGGTGATGAGTTGTGCTACGGTGGTCATGTTGTGGTTGGTTGTGCTTACATGGTTATTATAGCATAAAACCCACGGAAAGTACACAACTTTTTTCATAAAAATGCACTTTTTTTCACTTTTTTAGGCCCTGGAACAGATTTTTGCCTAATTTTAGCCCTTGGGAGGCCTGGGACAGGGATAGTGTAGTACAAATGACCACACTATCCCCAAACCTGTTTGCTGAGTGTATTTTTACTTCAGAATATAAACATCCATCCAGGCAGGAGTGGACTTTACAAGCTGAGTGTATGATGATCTTGGAACGTAGATATCAAAGACATATCCACGACCACGAGCAGCACTTTTGCGAGTAACGGCCGAACCACGGTCTTGGACGACGAAACTCCCATTTCCTACTTTTCCTTTCAAACCGGGAATGAATATTCTCGTTCCCATCTTGAAATCGGGGTGAGCAGCAACTGTCACACCGCTTTTTGCAGTTTTGGTTTTAGGACACGCGACCCTACTCCACCACGGAGATTCGGGATAGTAGTATGTAATGCGTGCCTTTATTTTTGTAGCATTCTTAGGCGTTGCATATGTTGAATGCGCGTGACTAAGAAGCAATAATGAGGTTATAATTGTATAAACAAGTTTTTTCATCATTATTTTGTTTCCTTTCTATCTTTAGTATTATTTGTCCTCAGCAAACAAGGAGAAGTAATACTCTCCTCAGTTTCATAATGTGCTTATGAAAGTTTTAACTACAAATTTTTTCGTGCCTTTTGCGAAGCTTGTCACTATAGTTATTTGGGTCTAAGTAAAAATCTAAAGAGTCTAGTTTTGTCGACGCTAACTCTCTCGATGACTTAGAATATGGTGATCGACTATTTTTAGTCCATGATCTTAATTTTTCAACAGTGTGATAAAAGAATAGATAGCAGTTTGCACCGCGGGTGTAGGCATCAACATCAATATCAAGTTTATATTTTTTGATAGTTTGAAGTGCAATACACTCGCAATGCCATTCCAATTCTATTGCATCCTTTACTGCTTGTGAAACAACTTTCTTAGAATAGCGTTTACCGTCAAGCCAACTAAATAAGATATCGCATCCTTTTACCTTTGAGCTGAAAAATTTACGGTGATGCTTCCATTGTAAGTAATGAGAATATTCATGCACAAATATTTCAAATGCACAGTCGCGTTTCATTGCGACTACAAATTCTTTTTGATTTTTACTATCATCAAACCACCCGCCATACTTTCCGTCTATGGCTTTTGTCATAATAAGCTTTAGTGAAAAGCCGTCATCAAGCAATTCATTTACTGCTTTTGCTATAAAGGTATTTTTTTCCATGGCGTTAAATTTCTTCGTCTACTGGTTTATAACCTTCTTTCTGCGCTTCTTCATCACACAATGTAGCATACCACGATCCACGCTTGCATAGTTGTCCACGCTTTCCTGTATCTTGACAAGTGAGTGAAGAAAGATGTTCGGCATAACGAACCATACCTTTTACAACATCATTGCCACCATCATAATAAACACGTAGAGTGCCAAACTTTTCTTTGTATTGAGCTATCGTTACAGAAGGTGGAGAGACTCCAATATAAAGATCTAGACGATTAAAAAGAATTTTATCAATCGTACTTACAATATTACGAATACGTGCAGCAAAAGTTTTGTTAATTTTCTCTCTCTCTTCATTGCTTGGAGAAGCAAACTTTGCACCTTTAGGCAGTCGCTTTTCAAAATCTCTATATGGATTGAACTTTCTATAAATTGGATCTCTTACATATTTCCAATATAGTTGACGAAACTTTAGACGAAGCCTTTGCTTAGGGTTAATTTCAGTATGCTTATGATTAGACACATAGTCATCAATACAACCAAACAATGAATCTACAATATCTCTCCAACCATCTGGACAGTCATTCCAGCAACGTTGACTTTGTGGAAGTAGATGACCATCTTCATCTCGTGGAAAAAGCTTTGGATATTTGCCAAACAAATATGCTTCAAAATTGTCGTCTTCTTCTATAGCTTCCATAATTTTATCGTTTAATTCTTCTACTGATTTATATTTCATAACTTATGAGTTTCACACGGTCCATCATTACTTCCGTGACTTGCCAAAGCGTCACACTCTGGACAACTTTGACTGTCTGTCGTTTGTTTTTCTTTTACGGCGGAGAGGGCTTCGCTGGCTAACATGTCAGCTTCGGCACTCACACGACCATCTAACCTATAATCTGCCATTACAATCCGCAAAGCCTCCGCCAGCCTGTCGCGTTGCCCTAAAACAGTGTGATAAAGATCAGTGTTTTTTCTCCATCGTTCAGCTTCAGCAATCCAAAGGTCGCGCTCGCGTTTAACTCGCGCAAAAACTTCCCACGGCGGTTCTAATTTACCATCCGCACGATCCTTTGCTGGAATTGGATCGCATTCTAAAGCTACAGAAACTACCTTTGCATACATACTCTCTAGTGTTTCTGTTTTTAATTCTTCAAGAGACGATTCATAAACAGGAGTCGCTCCAAAAACCTTTAAGCATAGTTGCTCAATCGCTTCTGTTTTGGATTTAAAACGAATGCCATAGTTGTTGTCTGCAAAGTAGTTTTTCATGTCCACATTTTTTGATAGTGTTTGACGATAGTCTTCATAGCCCACATATCTTTTTCTTCAATTAGCGCTTCAAGACGATGAACCTCAGCATATGCTTCTTTATATGACATACCGTAAAGCTCTTCACAGCTTCTCATTGTACAATTGCCATCTTCCTCTTTAATGAAAAGATCATTGATTGCTTTTGAACTTGGTGTTGGATAAGAATTCTCATGTTGTTTTTCAAGTTCGGGACGTTCAGTTTTAATATAATTATAAACTTCACGAAGTTCATTATCAGTGTTTTTAACACTATCAACATACTCTTGCGAGATATATCCTTTTTCAAGATCTTCAGTCCAATCAGTGTGATCTTGAAGACCTTTTTCGTCTTCTACATAGTGTGTGAGACAAGTAAAAAGCAAATGAGGAATAAGAGCAGTCTTGTCACACCATGTGTTAGGAATAGTTTTTGTCAACCACTTTTGGCGTGGATTAAACCATGCTTTGATTTGGTATTTGATATCACTCCAATAAAAGCTGTTAAACAGCAGCGAAGGATGTTTAAAAACTCTCCAAGGATTGGGACTGTATGTATCAATAATCATAGCCTAATTATACACTAAAACTCGAAAAATGTACACAAGTTTTTTAATTCCATTTGCGGTGTTTCTCAGCAACCCACTCAACTCCATCATATTCAGCAATTTCCCACTCAACATCATCTGGAATTTCGACAATTTTTAACTCAGAGAATTTTCCCCATGACTCATGTTCTAATTCTTCAATAACTGCTACTAAATTTTCGTCATTTCTAGGTATTGCCCAAGCATACAATGGAAAGTCAGATGTCATTTCAACTTTTTCCTTATATAGCGCCAAGCCCATTTCAGAAAGGTCAAATCCTCCGTGGCACACATTAATTGCAATCTTCATATGTTTTAAAATTCTTGTTTCCAATTATTTTGTTTAAAAGATCGGTATGTAATATTTTCATCTATGCTACAATCGTCGTTATCAGCGTCATAACACGATTCGTCATAATCTCTATCAAACAATTCTTTTATCGTATCTTCTGCAAATGTCTGATGAATAAGAATAGTCTTGAATGTCTCAATCCATTCTTCTATCGTAGCATGTGGATGCATCGTAAGTTGAAGAGTCTTGTCTGGAGACAGACCACCTTCAACACTAATCTTAATAGGCTCTTGTTTATCGTAGTTCATAGTATTATATATTGTTTATAGTTTGATCTGGATTTTGTATAAGAAACAAATAGTCTGCAAGATCTGCAATCTGTTGGTCATTCAAGATGATCATATCAGTGTATGGTCGTCCACACAGCGTTCGCCAAGCAAGACGTATTCTATTCCACCATGATCGTGAAACACAACGTTCAAACATTGCAAACTCTAAACCCCAATCTGGATCATACTCCATATAGAGCACACCACAATGGCATTCACATCTAAAATATTTACCTTCCATAATTTAAGATTTAAGTGCGATTATAATTGCAGCAATAATAAATGCTATCACCCAAATTATAATTTTATTTTGTTTGGCGTCAGCATCCAAATTTTTTAATTTCTGCTCTAAATTTTCTAATTTGTTTAGCGCACGATCTGATGCCTCTTCAATTTTTTCTAGTTTTATTTTCATATTAATATTCTTCTTTCCAAGTATCGTGTAGATTATGCCTTAGCATACGATGAGATGCAAGCAAAAAGTTAATTGGGTCTTGAACGCCAATGTCTCCATTGTTACATTCATCAACAATATATGCTGTTACCGCTTCTTCTAGTGCAAAGAGACGATGCGCTTCATTAACATAACGAGTAATTTTATCTGGCAATGCTGAATAAGACAGATCTTCACCCGCGATTGGAATACGCTCGTAAATATCAAACAGCAATTGTCGTACTTCTGCTTCAGTCAACTCAGATACAAATTGAATCTCTTTCATAATATCATTTATATTTTGACCAACAAATTAGTACTATAGACTGAAGTATAATACCACTTATACCGTTAATTAACAACCACACTCCGTATGGACCAGTTAGTGTGTATATGAGTCCAGAGACAGCACATAGCAATCCAATACAAATACTATGAGGTGAAAGATCTGATGCATGTTTTGTTTTAAACACTTTAAAAATTTGTGGTAAAGCTGCAGTCATACAGCAAATTGACATAATTGCTCCAGAACATTCTCTAACAAATTCAATTGTAGTTTTCATCTCTAAACAGTCTATCAATCTTTTCTAAGTTATCAACTATAGAATCTTGTGACAGCGTAATATTTCGTGCAATATACATGCGATTGCAAATGTCTTTGAGAATCATAAGTTGAGTCAAAGAATCATATTTGTCGATTCTTTTTAAATCTTTTTTATCGGGTACAGTTGTCATAATCATATTTTATCAGAGTTCCATTTCTCAATTGTTTTTAGAAATGCTTCGGCGCGTTGACGAGCGGTTGCCATATACATAGAGTTGTTCCCTTTAATTGTTAGATCGCAAAGCTCGTTAATATATCGACAATACAGTGCGGTATCAAATACCTTCTCCGCTTCGTGCATTGCGTTTAGGCAGTTGCAGTAGTCGGGGAGGTGATAAGCATCACGGTCTTCTTGTGGCTGTGTTCCCATCCATTTACCGTGGATAGAATTGTAGCAAATAGAGGTCCACCCACACGCTTCTGCAATTGCTATGTTGATTTGTTCGTCTGTCATAATTATATTTTATTGTTTTTTCCAAACCCAACGCTTTGGTTTCTTTGATTCCAAATACGCTTCATACGCTTCACGATCTCTGTCAGCTTGGCAACCTTGTGGTCCTCTGCAAGCACTTCTCAAAGCTCCGTATTTTAAACACGAGCATTCATAAGTGACTTTAGGTTTTTTATTCATATTCTACTTTTGTTCCTTTTCGCTTAATTGAAATGAAATAATATCACCAATATGATAATCAACCATCTCTCTTCTTTCTTTGCGTGGATGAGATATAAATCCGTCACCAAAACACCAGTATTCCACTCCTTCTATACAGGTTCCATCATGCAACTCAATATCATAAAGTTTCTCATCTTGATAATCAATAGGAGTACTACCTGCGTAATGTTTGTATTTTATATTCATAATTTTACCAGTGTCGTATTGTATTTGCAATAATAAAAAAGCAAGTGATCAAATTCACAATCCAAAAAATTGTTCTTACTATTGCAGCGACATCAGACTCACGATCATCGTCGCTAATCTTTGATCCCATTGCTTTAGCCCATATTCTCCAAAGCTTCATATCAGCAAAGATTTCTCAATCCGTCTTGTTTAATTTGTTTTAATTCTTGCAACAGTTGCTGTGCTTTTTTTTCTAGTGCTTCACGACAATAGTTGTATGTACCATCTGGTCGTTTGCCATTTGACACAAGCTCGACAAAACTCCGCAATTTCTCATACTCGATGAGAGAATAAATTTCAGTTGGACTTAGCGGTTGCATAAGCTCATTATACCACAGTTCCTTCGGTTTGTAAACAACTAAATGTATTTTAATTTAAATTTTCCATCAGGATAAATCTCGACATAAGAACAGCGATGCTCGCAAAATGAGCCAGAATTTATATAGGTGCAAGAATCAATCTTTCTTATTTCTGCATAGTGGGTGTGTCCAGCAAGAAGTACATCATGTTTTTTGCCATGTTTCTCGACAAATTTCTTACAAACAATATCTTTTGCTTCAATCCACGATTTACTCAATCGCTTCAAAAATCTTGAAGTTTTATGAGTCCTATCAAACTTTTGTATCCAATAATATAAACCAGTAAAAAACCAAGTTAAAAATGGTCGGTGCTTTATCCAATGATCATATTTGTCACCGTGCTCAAAGAAAAATCTTTTGTTGTTGATTGTGGTTGTATAGTTTTCTAGCAATTCCATGCCAGTAATCGCACTTAAAAATTCTGCATTGCTGTCATGATTACCCTTAACTAAAATAACATTATGTGTTTTTGAAAGTTTACGAATCTTTCCAAGAATTTTCCAGTCACGCTTGTCATAGCGTTTGAAAGAATAGTTATCGAATAGGTCGCCATTGATTAGTAGTGTGTTAAAATCAAGCGAAAGAACTTCTAATACCTTTTCTTTTTGGCTTACTGAAGTTCCAAGATGAATATCGCTAACTACTAAAATTTCAATCATAACTCCCAAGTTTGCGTACTTACAGTATCACCGCATTGATCGCAGGACTCGTCGTCATAGTGCCAACTGTCAGGTTGAAAGCATTTGATTAAATCGTCGAGTTGTACCGTGCATTGTTTGCGTTCTTCTTTGAATCGCTCGCAAAGATAATCAATAAGCTCATCAATTTCTTTTTCCGTAAAGTCGTATCGTGGATCTTCTCCACCGACAAATTTACCATTGATTTCTGTATAGAATGCCGTGCATCCTTCGCTAATTGTAATTTTATATTTCATTTGTTTATCCTGCGTCATATAGTCTATTTCCTTTGTCATCTGATTTTGGTTTGACAACTGCAGCGTCGATAGAAAAATTAAATTTTGGTCTAAAGTCTCCGTCACCGTCTGAATAGATGCCTACCTCTCTGGAACCACCCAAACCTCCAAGTTGTTCCATATATTTTAGCATACTCATAAAATGTGGAACCCAACGTTCTCTCATTTTACATTCAATTGTAAATGTTATTTCTTCACTGCTCATTTTTTAATAGTTCTGGATTCTCAAAGATATTTCCAACAACTTCAGGATATAATTTATCCGTGTACGTCCATTCTTGTAGGTTTGATCCAAAAGCAGATATTTTGATTTCACTGACAATTTGCGTTTCTCCTGCAGGTCCAAGGTCGATCCAATGCTTTACAATATCTCCCTCATAAATCTCAACTCCATTTTTATCTTTGAGTCCAGTGTATTGTTGAACTGGATAGCTATGTTGATACAAATATCTGTCCGAATAATCAAAATTTCCTAATTCAAAATAGGAAAACTTTTCATGATCTGGAATATAAACTCTAAATTTAAGCTCTCTACTCATAGTCTCGCTTCAATCCACTTTTTAATTCCTTCAAAGAAATTATCTTCACTCAAATTGTTGCCATAATATTCTGGAGTCTGATAATAGTTTTTAGTGACAATACCCATCATGCTCATTTTTGAATCATTATAGCGAGGCGGCAAATTATCAATCAATACATTATCTGCATCAGCGATAGGCAATGGAGTTGCACCTTCGCCGCCCCAACCCCATGTCACTCTATGTTGTTGAATGTCTTCACGAGAGAAGATATGATCATTATCCAAACCAAACTCACCAAGTCGATTTAATTCGTGAGCATAGTCACGAGTGGCGCTTGTAAGAATATAAACGTTTTCTTTGCCTACAATGCTATTGTAATATTCGAAAAGTTCTTTTGCGCATGGGCGAATGATGCTGCGATAGGTGTGCATATCTTCACTGAGCATAAACTCAACATACTTCTCACCTTCATAGGGCAGTGTGTTTACGAATGTATGCAAGATGCATTCGTCTAGGTCTTGGAATATTCTCTTAATCATTTTAACAAATTTCTTTTAATGTGTTTTTAATTTCTTGTACTCCCCATTGATTTGCACTGTGTATATAAACGTGGGGAATATGAGGTGGTTGTAGTTCTTTATACTTTTGTACAAAATATTCTGCACAGTGTTTTCCAGTTTTTACTTTTAAATTACCATACTCAATAACTCCAGTGCTTTCAGTTACTTTATAATAGTGACGTATATGTTCTTCATCCAGATCATGATCAAAACTTACTGCATTAGGAATACCCTTTTCTTCGATTGTTTGTACAAAATCTTCATAGGTACGAACAACAACCCAGTTGTCGTTAGGCACACCAGACATATTTTCTAAACTATGCGACGTTATAACGATGCTATTACCATCGCGCTTAGGATGGATATATGCATGCTCTGGTTTGCGCATGTCATCTAGAAAAAGGTTATAGCTCATTGATCTTGCTTAATGCGTTTAATAATATCTTCAGTGCCTTGAACTGTTTCTACAACAGTTTTGCCATCAATGACTAACAAGCGAGGCACAGATTTGATGCCGTGATCTTTAAAGAAAGAGATATCGGTATCTGCATCTTTTACTTCTATTCTATCACTTAAATTTTCTGATTGCAATCGTGCCTTAACTACTTGACACGGACCGCACCAACTTGCACTTGCTAAGATTAGTTTCATATTTTATCTATTGTTTCTAAAGTGTGTTCTAAATTCAGAATAGCTGACTGGTGTATGATATTCTTCTCCTTCAGCATCAATGATAATGCCTTCATCAAGATACCATTTGTAGAGAGATTTTTTCTTAAATGCAGCATCAAAGTTTTCTCGACCTTGAGCTGAAAGCACTCGTGAAGCAATTGAGTCTCCAGTAATATCATTTGTTGCTGCCATAGTTATTCAAAGATTTCTCTTCTTACCATCGCAGAATAGTCATCTTCAGTTGCGCAGTTGAAGACATAGTCATAGAGCCAGTCATTATCTAGATCTACCTCTTCGATGAGTTTGCTATAGATGATAGCTTCTGCATCTTGAAGTTGCTTGATTGCTGCTCTAGCAGTCTCAACTTTTTCTTGTTGTGTTTGGTTTAACTTCTTCATAACGTTCTTTTGCTCTGTTGTATGCGAGTGCAAGGTTTAGTTGACGAATGATAGATTCACTACATTCAAAAACCTTGCCACGAAACTTATACCATTTACTTTCATTGTTCGTACCATTTATCATGTTTTTCTCTATATTCTTTAATAAAAATTCTAATGTTAGACAACGCATTTGATATGTCTTGCTCATCAAATATTGCGGTTGCTAGTTTGGTTTCACGTTCAATATTATCTATAAGCTGCTGTTCAGCACTAGGATATTTTTTACGATTCTCTTTAAAAGTTATTTCCCACTTTTCGCGATCTGCGGCCCATTCCTTTTGTCTGGCAGCATACTCTTCATCAGTATATTTTTTAGGCTCTCTATGCTCTACAAGCGTGATATCTTCAACGAGCTTTCCATTTTTAAACAATGCACAATATTCAATCCAACCAGATTCAAAGCGTCTCCAATCATCACTGTCATAATCCAACTCGGGAGATTTATATTCTGCATGATTATAGCTTTCATAAAAGTTGATAGCTCCTGTATATGGCTCTTTCTCATACCACTCCGCTTCGACTACAAAGTGACCCATTGCGGCTATCTTTTCACTAAACGACGCGTCTTCAGCAACCTCTTCACCCTTTTCCCAACGACCTTCAACCTGCTTAAACCATAATTGGCCATGCCCATCAATCCTATAGGTTGACATTGCTTGATTTGGTGTGTCTTTCGTTTGAAAGGCAATATCACTTACTTTATCTCCCCAATGAGAGATAATCGCGTCTGGCAACTCTGGTAGAGTTGTTCCTACTCTTACATAATCGAACATTCCCATAATTTTTATTTTGTTAGTGATTGCGCTACAATTAAGCCCAAGTTAGATACAGCGTACCCTCCCCAGACTACAGCCCACGCATAGTTTTGTTTATATGCATGAGCAATGCATACCATGGCATAGAGCCCGAATGCAATAAATACTACAACGTTTTCAAAATTTACTTGCATAGTGTATTATATATTATCTATAAGGGGTTGTACACACTTTTTTACATCTTTTTCCAGCCGACCGGCAAGCAAATATACACTACATCATCAACAGCTACTACATCTCCGCTGGCAAGAATTTCCTGATTGTTGGCGAGATATTCTTCCTGAATCGCAAGTTCGTCATCTTGCAATTCAAAAGTTGCGGAGTTTATTATTTTATATGCTTCTTCTGCTGCATCCTCTCCAGACAATCGTGACTCATACTCGAACACGAGTCGGTTGTAGTTAGCAAACCGACCCTCGTAGAGGCTTATGCCACGATTCAAAAAGATTTCAACAGCAGCCATAAAACTTATTTTTTAACCGAGTAAAAAAATTTAAACGTTTAGAATTTTTACAACGTATAGAATTAACTCGATGCTGCAATGCATAGAACAATGAATATTCGTCTTCATTGTCGATGAGTCCCAATTCTACTAATTTGTCTGGTACCGATAACACCAACACTTCTAATTCATATTGAGCACTATTTGTCATCTAAAAATTTGGTTAAAGTTTTCATACACTGCTTCCTGTTCAAATTCCATATCAGCAATTCCTTGTGCATCTGAGGTTGTAAGACCTTCATCTTCAAGTTCTTGAACTCTTTTTTCGTATGTTGACATATCGCTTTTTACTTATTTTTCGATGATCGCATCAGATATGCAGTGACTGCTGCTCCAACGAGCCAACCTGCAGCAACCCAACTTACAAAGATAAATCCGTTTTGAATATATTCAACTGTAAAAATCATGGTAGTTGTTGCATCTGTTTACGTTGTGCTTCTGTGACGCGTCTTGAAAGATGAACGCTGTCATCAAGGGCAAAGATCGACCAACCATAGAGTGGTCTCGTATTCTTGCGCTTAGACTTATTGCCGAATAGTTTGGTTAGCAGTGTCATTGTTTGGTGTTTCTATTTTGCTGGTTTAATTGAGACTAGATAGTTTCCAATTGGCAACATTTGGGTGGTCGTCTCGACTAGTGAATCTAAACTAAGACCTTCACAATTTTCTTGCATCCAGGGAAGCCATAGTGTTTGACGTTCTTTAACGTCATGCAGTGTTTCAGTTTTGATCTTGTACATATTCAATGAGATTTGAGTCTGCACGCAAGCTTAGAACTTGCCTTTTTTCTGTCTGTAAAGAATTTTGTTGGAGGAGCAATCTTATGACGAGTCAGCGCTCTCAGAGCAATGGGTGAATAGTCAAAAGTTTTTGCTTTGATCTTTTTCATTAGAGACTAATTGGATTGAACGTAGAAGCTTTACGCACTCGAGCAAATTCGTCTTGAACGAGATTATCATAGTCACTTGAAACTTTAGTACTATCTTCAACTTCAAAGGACTTGATCAATTTACGGTCAGCAGCATGACGCTGAGCGATGCTAGCGATGAGTGACTTACGGGCTTCGAGTTGTATTTTGGTTTGTGGTGTCATATTGTTGCTTACATGGTTATTATAGCATAAAACCCACAGAAAGTACACAACTTTTTTCATAAAAGTGAAAAAAGGTCCCGGACAGTGTCCCCGTATAGAGAAACCGATCATCTAGAGGCCTCCCGGAGGTCAAAAATGTGAGAATTTACAATGTTTGGGAGGCAAATTCTATGGCCCGGGAGGCCTCCAGTTCCATTGGACGGGATTTGTACCATCCTCCAGTCTCGAGATCTATTTCTTTGCAAAGGGTTGCAACTTCAACTGGGGTAATAGGATAGCCTCGCTTCATTGCATTAGAAGAGATGTTGATCATTATTTTGTACATTTGTGTGTACCACCCAGAATGTTGGATGTTGCGATAATCAGACACCATATTTTTATTTACGAAAGGACAGTCATGATATGACTTCCATGTATATGAAGTATTTGTAAGCGATTCACGCCGGTGTTCTATGACTTTTAAACGTATGTGTTCTGGTAGTTTATCAAAAAATGTCGCCGCAGTCTCTTTAGCAACATAAGGATGTTTTTCCATCAATGCATATGGATCCAACAATGGAGCGTCATGGTGTGAGAATATAAAGCAGTGACTGTTAGGATAGCGAGCAGGCACATAATACATACGAGACAGGTCCTTGGTTTGTGGATCTCCCAATGAGTTGTATTCTGTGTTTAGTGCATACCAAAAATGTTTTATGTTTTCTGCTGGCACTTCGCATGTGAGTGGAAATACAACTCGAAACTTTGGCTTTTCAGGCGTACTGCTTGCAGAAGAATAACAGATGAAACGTGCGTTTTTAAACCCAACTATAGCATCTTCAAATGAACCACTATAGTCATCAACATCAAGTGCAGCCCACCCGCCCCATGAAATTACATTCACATTTTTGCGCGTTTCATTTTCAACAAAGCGAGCAGGACTTATAAGTGGAGAGCCTGTACGAAACTCTCCCTTTTTAGGTTTATACCCTGGTTGTTCACTAAGTTTATACAACAACTTTTCAAAGGCATCGACACTATCAAACGTCATTCGACGATGTGTCTTGTTGTCAAAGATAGAAGTGAATATCGTAAGACTGTATTGCATTCGAAGACTATTCTAATCTATTCTAAATAGAATGTAAATGATTTTATAAACTACTTAATTTGCCATGATTGCCTGCATGAGATGGTGGTTTCCAATCGTATCCATGTGTTTCCATTGTCGGTTTTATTAAATCTGGCAAGTTTAAAGGATTTGGTCGAGATTCTTTTACTCCAACCTCTTTGTTCATATTTGCTGTATGCACCGCACTCCATGCTGTATAGGCATTAACTCCAAATGCGTCTAATGTGCCTATTGCAACGACACACAGATCAATTAGTCCGTCAACAACTTCTTCGGCGTCTATTTGTTCACTGGTTGCTGCAGTCTTAGTTTCATTAAGCTCTTCTTCAAGAAAACTCAAACGAAACTGTAGAAACTGTCTAAGTTTTTCCGCGTCAAAGTTTTCAATTGCCTTATGCACTCCATACTTTGCATGCATATCATATATGTCTTTTACCCAATTTGTACTCATAATGTATTGTATATATTTGTTTCAATTAAAAAAATCTTCAAGACTTGCAACTGGAATTGCTTTCCAATGAACTGCATCAAGCACCAGTTGTAGCGGATCAGAAAATGTTTTTTCAAAAAGCAAGTCACGATCGATCCAACGATCCAATTCAAACTCGGGAGGCAGAGTGTCTAGAAAGCCTATTACGTTTTCACCAGTAGGATTGCCTTTTTTAAGATAGACGTATTTCATCTTGTCACCGCCTTTGATGAGATGATACTTTTGTGTTAACAGCTTTTCTTTTAGCAACGAGTTGTACATAATCGCAGCACGACTATTAATGGGAGTGCCGCTCTTGTACGGAATCTTAGAGCCGTTCGCACTGACTCGTTGACTCCATTTAGCGATGTCAGACACACCACGAGGAAACGCAATCTTTTCAACTGCTTCATAATCAAACTCTTCTCTGAATCGAGCCACTTCATGTTGTATGTCAGATTCATTTTTAGTTACAAGAGTTTTAAATATCTTTTTGAAAGCTTCACGACAGATTTTAGGAGTACTGCTCTTGATAGCTTCGATGCCTTTCATAACAATCTTTGGCTCTGCATATTCAACACCTTCACTGCTAAGAACATTTAGCAGATAGCGTTTCTTAGCTGTAAAGATAGCGACACTGCTAATCTTTTCAACCTTCATAACCATTCGATTTTTATAGGCGTTTGTCTTGATTGCTAGAGAATCGTATGCTGCACGAATTACAGGTTCAAGAGCTTCTTTTCCAAACTTTACAAGAAACGCATGAGGATCTTTGGGTGAACATTGCTTTATGACATCTGAAAGGTTGATGTAGATAGAGTCTGTATCAGAAGCTGTCACACGATCTTTAGGCTTAACATCTTTTAATGCCTTAGACAGATATTCATTTACTGCACGCTCTGCAGTATGAATAGCGAGTTGACCTGCTAGCGTGATGCCTTCAGCTACGTCGATACTAAAATATCTCATATATGGATTTGCGATAGCACCATAGAGACTGTTTAGCAGAATCTTGAGACACATCTGACGATTGTTTGCAAGATCAATTTTGATTTGAAGATCACGATATTGTTTGCTGTTTTTATCAACAAGCTCTGCTTGCTTTTCATAGTCAAGCATGCTCTTTTTTACATCAACACGCTGACCATAGAGTTCTTCGATAATTTCAGGAACGATGCCCTGCTTGTCTCGTCTGAATGCTGCTCCGTTTGCTGCAATAGCAAGATTGTCTTCAGGAGCCCATTCACGATCGCTGTGTAGTATCTTTTCTACTCCGTCGTGTTGCAACTCTGCAACCTTCATGTGCGGCACAATAGTCTCTGGACTCATGTTGTATTGTACGATGAGATTTGGATAGAGACTGTTAAGGTCAAAACTCATAACCCATTCGTGACGACCGACATGAGGATCTTTAACAAATCCTCCAGCATAGTCAGTCTTAAACGAACGAGAGTTCGGAGGAATTGCTATCTTACGACTCGCTAGCTTTCTAAAGATGATGCTGTCCCAGATTGCAACCGTTCCAAGTGTATCGTTATAGTTTACACCGCCAAAGTATGCAAGTGTAAAGACAAGACTGATTAGACCGAGTTTGGACTCTAGTCTTTCAATAAGTTCAATGTCAACAATGTTATAGTCAATAAATTTTTGATAGTCACGTTCATAAAGTTCAGTAAGTGTGCCATATTCACTATAATCAATCTTGTTTTGTCCAAGTACAACTTCAGCAATAAAATCAAGACGATAAGACTCTTGAGCGCCATAGGTATTTGCTGCAAACTTTTTAAAGAGGTCAAGATAGTCTAATTGCTGAATTCCATATAGGTTGTATAAGAAATTCTCTTTACCTTTAATCATTACAGACTTTTGTTCAACAAAATTCCATGGCGACATCTTTTTTGCAGAGTCTTGACCAAGTACACGAGAGATGCGATTGACGAGATATGGAATATCAAACAAACGAATGTTCCAACCGGTAATTACATCTGGTGTGTTTAGTGTGTCTGACCACCAAGATAAAAAATCTGTCAACAATTCAGATTCGCTATCAAATTGTTTAAATTGTTTTTTCAAATGAGGAATACTTGACTGCGAAGGGTCATAGTTCTTTAAGCCCCAAATGATATAATAGTCGAGCCGACTGCTCTTAAGTCCAATTGCTGTTATTTCTTGATCAGCCACCGATGGCTCTGGGAAACCGTTGTCAGACTTACACTCAATGTCAAGAGAAACGACATCAACTTTTTTAGGGTTATACTTAATTTCATTTGGAAATTCTGCCTGAATAAAAGCAGGTATATGACGATCATTTCCATAAATTTTAAAGTTATCAATTCCTTCATAGCTCTTAATAAACGCACGGCAATCAGACATGCTCTCAAACCGCATTGGTTCAAGAGGCAACCCGTCGAGAGACCGCCACTTTGCATTGCTATCCTTACTTTCGAGATACATTACAGGACGAAACCTGTATGTTGTATAAATCTTTTGTCCGTCTTCGTCATATCCCCTGTATAGGAGAGTATTCATCTTTCGCTCGATGCAAGTATAGAATCCATTAATCATGTAAGAGCATTATAACATAAACCGGCAAAGATGTAAACAACAATCTTTGCCGGTTTAATTTTATGTATTAATTTTTATTTATTTGTTTATTACAATTTTGCGAGGTTTCTTCTCTTCTGGAACCTGTTTCTCAAGCGAGATTGATAGGATTCCATTTTGTAGAGAAGCCCCACTCACGACGACATGCTCTGCCAACGTGAAGCGCCGAGTAAATTTACGTGCGCTAATACCCTTGTGGGCATACTCTCTTTCGTCTTTTTCAGACTTTTCACCAGTGATCACTAGCGAATTTTCTACAGTTTCGATATCGAGTTCCGACTCAGCGAATCCAGCGACTGCCAACTCAATGACAAACCTATCTTCGTCGAGTTTAACCACGTTGTGGGGCGGATAAACATTCGAATTTTCTTTGTTAATCGAATCAAACTCTTGAAAGAGTTGATCAAACCCAATGCCAAATGGCCTATACGTTGTACTTATTTTCATTTTCGTTTCTCCTTTTTAAGCGAGTTTTATATATGTTCAGCAGACCCATTTCTGGCATCTACTGGTACAACCACCATGGTTATACAACTTTATTTATATTCAGGAAGTACAAATTCTTTGAAAGAAAGTAATTTTCTACTAGAAATTATTTCAAAGAATGTCTTTGCCTCTTCAGAGTTTAACTTTTTATAGTCAAACTCTACGGCAGAATATATAGGACGATAGTGAAGAGTACGTTCTTTAGCAACAAGTAAGAGCTGACCAGTAGTGACCATCTCAGCTTTTTTGATGTCTCCAGTTCGTATTGGATTCATGAATTTATCATCATTTGGTTTTTGGGACATTGCCTCGAGAAACTCATGAGGATCATTAATCGTGTTGTCGCGAAGATAATTATTTACAATTTCCCAGCGAGTCTCAGAACTCTTACGAGCTGCCTGAAGATGCGGGTCAGTTGCCTTTGCGCTATAGCCAAGCATCGTTAGATCGATGCCATGATTTGTACGAACACAATGATCTTCTTCTCGTGTTATCTCTTTAAGATTATAGACATACTTACGAGGATTTTCCTTTGTTGCATCTTCTTTTTTAACTGTAAATCCACCTTCGAGAAGATAACATTTTTCAGGGTTAAAAATAAATGTCGCTCCAGCAAGTTCTTTTTCAATTAGAAATTTTGCTGCATCTTTAGGCTCCTGCAAACGAAGTGCATTGCGAATTGCGAGTCCGTCAGGAGAGACAATTGGAGTCTTCTTTTTATTTTTTGAAAGAACCTTTTCTCCTTCTTTCTCATCACTCTTTACGCTAAATGATGCAGAAATAATTGACAGACCATATTCGTTTACACCTTCGGTCCATCGTGTAGTTTGATCATCAATAAAGAGGCGTTGAATGCCACCACGGTTAGAGTTAACAACTTTGATTGACGTTGAGTAATTGCGGTCTCTATTTTTAGCACCGACCCAACCATATTTCTTAATGTATTTTACTGCTACGACACACATATGAGATAATTGCTATATACTATTTATAACGTGGTGTTTTTACCGCGATTTAACCAGCTTTCTCAAACCGTTTAACACTGACAACGCTAATTTTCCGCTTGTAGGTCCTGGCCATGGAAAGCTTAAACCAATTACTCCGGTAACAAATAGCAATAGCATTCGTGTACCCTCTGTGCCTGCAAAAAGTGTTGATAGCGCAAAATTTCCTGAAAGCGCAGCTAGTATATCAGAAGAGTCAAAGTCATATGACAAATCACCAGTAAATGACATATTCAACCAAATATAGAGTAGCATTCCTGCAACAGCAAAGCCTCCTATTCTTTTTATGACAGGATGTTTTTGTAGCCAGCTGTCTAGATCACGAAGTGCCTCCTCTGTCCATCTGCCAATTTTAGTTTTTGAAACATATTCTGCGATTGCCCGCTGTATTTGGGCGTATGCTGCAAAACCAGCCTTTATTGATTTCCAAAGATTAGCTAAGTTAAAACGTAGCGCACTAAAAAACTTAAAAACCCGACTGTCTTTAAAGAGTGTTAGAGTGTCTTGCAAATTTGCTCCAGCAGTTGATGCAAGAGTCTTTATAAAGTCTAGTTTGGCTCGTACTCCAGAGGTCAAGCCATTTAAAACGTTTTCAGTCAGCTCGGCAGTTTCAAGAAGTGACAAAGCTTCGTAGTAGTCATGCTTTTCTTGAATTGAACAGGCGTTATACTCAACGAAGCTTTTCATACCTTTTTCTTAACGTTGCCAATGCTATATTTTGAACGCAGGTCCCAGTTGAATTTGTCTCTATGAGAGATAATTTTAATTTGTTTTAGACTAGTGGTATCTTTCACTTGATCTCTATTGACAATTTCAAGCAAACCCCAATCAGAAAGAAGAATTGTAATTGTATTTCGGCGACACATGTCATCATACATAAATGTAGATGGCTTGCCGTCAAGCATAAAGAGTTCCTTAAAGTGCACAATAAAGTAGCGCCCTTGTTTATGCAAGATATGACAACTTTGAAAGAGTACATTCTCTTCTCGCTTAGAAGATACACCAATGCGAGAAAGAGTTTCTTTAATCTTTAAAAAGTCATCAGGGTCATTCAAATATACCTCAAGCATCTGAGGCGGTGACCAATCAACGATATCTGTGGGGGAAAGTGGTACTGTCATAACGATATACTATATTTATAATATATCGTGTTTACAATTTACCGCCCTCTACTTTTTCTAGCAGCCTTATTTTTCTTGCGACGTTTTTCTACTCTCCCTGGAGATAAATTCTTTTTGCTAGAAGATGTTCTCCAGCCTCCTGCCATCATACGTTTAATAAACTTAGACGGATCAATCTGAAGTTTTTCAACTGGGGCGTTTGACAATACTTCTGCTTCAATTACTTTTTCGTGTGCTTCCTCCGACATCTCTTTTGTTTTTTAGTTGTGTTAGTTGATTTTGAGTAAACAGGCTGAATACTGCTCGCGCCTTTTCGGCGCTATAAGAGTATTCATCCATAATACATTTTATATATTCAGAGTCATCTGACTTTTTTGCCCATTTGCTAAATCGCTTACGAGGACGTATACAATGTTTTAAAAAATCATACTGCATCTTGTGCGGCAAGAATGCTCGTCTATTCATTTCATTTGCAAGTAGTATAGTATCATTAAAGTATGACAGCCCGCGATTGATTATAAACGGCACATACTGTTTATCTAGACTATCATGATCAAGGCTTTCGCTGTTATCTGCTCGCGAAGCTTCTAGTAAATTTTTACCACTTTGTCCTTC
>Ga0207937_1000143_pt1 | contig 23939 bp, 16 predicted proteins | sample LakMenEpi04Sep11_FD_150668 | JGI IMG/M metagenome (GOLD analysis project Ga0207937, IMG submission 150668) | Freshwater microbial communities from Lake Mendota, WI - 04SEP2011 deep hole epilimnion (SPAdes) | ecosystem: Environmental > Aquatic > Freshwater > Lentic | place: Lake Mendota, Madison...
ATTGTAGATCGATCAGGAACAACTGCTGTCGTAGACGCAAGCGAATCCGGAGAAGTGATTGCAACAAACCGAATCGCGGAAGACGAGACTTTTGATGCCTCACCCGTTTTTGTCAACGATCGACTGTTGCTGCGAAGCAACAAACACCTCTATTGCATTGGTAAACCAAACTAGCCACCGTTCGCTCTCTGCGGTTTGTCGCTTCATTCATCGATTCCAAGAAAGTGCCTGGCACCTTTTCTGATTTGCGAAGTAGTTAGCATCGGTATTGCATGGGATAAACAGAATGAAAAAGAGAATCAACCTGGTGGCCAAGCTAGCGGGCGCCCGCCAAGTAGATGATAGTGAATGTGATTTACCGATTGACCTCCATCTGCACCGCAATTGGTGACCACACGATAGCCAGTCTCGTGAATGTCGAGCTCGCGGGCAACTTGGCGAATTACCCATTGAAGATGACCTAGAAGTTGCAAGTCTTCTTCGGTCGCTGCATCCAGTGATACGATTGGCTTTTTGGGAATCACCAACACATGCACTGGCGCTTGGGGGCTCACATCATGAAAAGCAAGGCTCAATTCATCTTCGTAAACGATACTGGCAGGTATTTCACGTCGGATGATTTTGCTAAATATGGTCTCGCCCATGACATTCTCCAGGTAGTTTCGAAGCGATTCGGTATCACACGGATAACTCAACACTTTAGCGGCATTTCCTACCCAAAGTAAGGGGATAGGTGTTTGTTCATGTTTCAGGGTGGGATTCGGATTTCACGTCGCACGCGTCGCTCAAAGCCGTGCCAGAGCGTGTCTTCGTTCAACTCGCCCGGTTTGGCCGGATCGATGCCGGACGACAGCCTGTTCACCGCGGCCAAGAGCGGCTTCGAGAAAAAAGTACGACGGACTTCCAGTCCGTTGCAGGAGGTTCATTCCGTACATACTATCGATTTGAATCCTGTGGTAGCTGGAATTGTTTCATTGCCCGTATATCCGTGGCTCGGTTTTTCCAATCCTCTTTAGCCATGGATGCGACACCGATGAAACACGGATGGAAGGAATGATGAAGGGTGCTTGGTGCTTGGTTCGAATCCGTGATTATCTGTGTATATCCGTGGCTCGGTTCTTCAACAATCCGTTTAAGCCACGGATGCGACACGGATGTAAAGAAATTAGGAATTAGGAATATGGGGCAAGAAGCTCGCCGACCTTGAAGATCTCCCGCCGACGGGCTCGGAATGGCAGAAACGACCCCAGGACCACTCATCATGGTTGTACGGTTTGTTGGCTTCATGGGTGCCTACCGAAATCCAGGTCCGTTTAGTCCACTCGTGGGAGGCATTCTTGGTTCGATTGTGACTCTTTGGGTCACGTTCGTACCTTGCTTTTTCTGGGTTTTTCTCGGAGCTCCTTACATAGAATCCTTGCGAGGCAACAAGCGACTCAATTCTGCTCTATCGGCGATCACCGCCGCCTGTGCTGTAGCAGTGCTCGCGTGCTTGTTGACCTTCTACTGGAAGAAGGGCATGTTCTTGACTCTGGGTGTTTCGGTAGCACTGGGAGCAGTTCTCTATCTCCGCAAGGTTTGACTCGCAATACAAAGTCGAACACTCCAATGACGGTTGCATTAGCGATCTTACCGTCACGCCAGAATTTCATGCACGACCTTGCTCGATTCAACGCCTGTCAAGCGAAAATCGAGACCTTGGGATCGGAATGTAAATCGTTGGTGATCGATGCCAAGCAGGTGAAGAACGGTGGCGTGAAGGTCGCGGACATGAACAGGGTTGTCTGCTGTGTTGTAGCTGAAGTCATCGGTCGTTCCGTAACTGAACCCGGATTTGACACCACCACCGGCCATCCACATGGTAAAGCAACGTGGATGATGATCGCGTCCAGCTTCTGGACTATCCCACTTTCCTTGGCCTGCTACGCCCCGACCGAATTCTCCGCCCCAAATGACGAGAGTGTCGTCGAGCATGCCGCGTCGCTTGAGATCCATGACGAGTGCGGCACTGGGTTGATCGGTATCGCGGCACCTGGCGGTGCACCACGAAGTAAGTCGACTATGATGATCCCAATCTGGATGGAACAATTGTATAAAGCGAACGCCGCGTTCGGCTAAGCGGCGAGCGAGTATGCAATTTGCCGCATAACTACCTGGGCGTCGCGAATCGGGACCGTAAAGCTCAAACACATCTTCCGTCTCATCCCGAAGATCTGTCAGTTCTGGAACGCTTGTTTGCATGCGATAGGCCATTTCGTACTGCTGGATCCGTGTTGCGATTTCGGGATCACCTATATCAGCCAATCGTTGTTGATTCAACTGACTCAAACCATCGAGCATGCCACGTCGCAGGTTCTTGGGTAAGCCATCTGGATCCCGCAAATAGAGTACAGGATCCTTGGAATTGCGAAGCTTCACTCCTTGGTAGCTCGAGGGCAAAAAGCCACTACCCCAATAATGATCATAGAGCGGCTGATCGCTGGGACGTTGCATTTTGGAAATCATTACCAAGTAGTCAGGCAAGTCCTGGTTTTCACTGCCAAGACCATAGCTAACCCAGGCTCCCATGCTGGGACGGCCAGGCAATTGATGGCCGGTCAAGAACTTGGTCATCGCTGGAGCGTGGTTGATTTCGTCAGTGTGCATCGACTTGATAAAGCATAACTCGTCTGCCACGCGTTGTAGATGCGGTAACCACTCTCCAATGGTTGCGCCACTTGAGCCACAGCGAGCGAACTTGATTCGAGGGGGCATGATCAATTGTTTTTGGTTCGCGGTCATCGTGGTAACACGTTGGCCTTGTCGAACCGAGTCTGGTAATTCGACTCCAGCCCACTTCATGAGATCGGGCTTTTCGTCGAACAGTTCTAGTTGTGACGGTCCCCCCGACTGAGTCAGAAAGATCACGCGTTTGGCTTTGGGAGCAAAGTGCGGAAAATTGTTTAAGCCGCCAATTGCATTGCGCGCCGACGTAGATTCATCCGCGAACACTGGCTCAAGCATTTTCGAGAGGGCCATCGCACCAATGGAAAGGCCAGTGCATCGCCCCAGGAAGTAACGACGCGTTGAATCCATTCCGGTAAGTTCACTCATGTGTAATCGCCTCATCCAAGTTGAATAGCATACTGGCCACGATGGTGAGTGCCGCTAATTCAGGTGCAGCCAACGAAGGCTCAGGTACAAAATGCCCCCTCGCAAGAAACGTGGATGCATCACTGGGATGCATGCGATAATAGTCCAGAGCTCGATGATGTTCTCGCATGAGGATAGCCATTTCTGTCTCGCTTGGCTCTCGCGACAGAACACGAAGGGACATCTCTCGTAACGGCTGCGGTTTTTTCAGAACGGACGCAGCCAAAGCGCGTGAAGCCTCCAAGTAGTTTTCGTCGTTGAGTAGCGTGAGAGCTTGAAGCGGCGTATTGGTGCGCGACATGCGGACTTCGCACGAACGCCGCTGGGCCGAGTCGAACAGAAAGGTCGGGGCAATACTCCGTCTCCAAAAAGCATAGAGCGTTCTCCGATATTGGGCTGGCCCTTCGCTGGGTTCATAAGTGAATCGTCCCATGAAGTTTTCTTCCCAAACTCCGGAGGGCTGAAATGGTCGTACTGGCGGACCACCGATCGCTACATGAAATAGCCCGGAGGCATGCAAGGCTGCATCACGCAACATCCACGAGGGCAGACGGAACCGAGCCCCACGAGCCAGAAGTCGATTTTCCGGATCGCGCGCCTGCAGTGATTCTTCCACTCGCGAACTTTGCCGATACGTCGAACTCATCACCATGAGCTTTAGCAAATGCTTTACATTCCAACCACTCTCAACACACTCGACCGCTAGCCAGTCGAGCAATTCCGGGTGGGAGGGACGTTCTCCCTGCAAACCAAAATCTTCGGCGGTCTTTACCAGGCCGGTGCCAAAGCACAGTTGCCACAAATGGTTGACAAATACCCGAGCCGCTAATGGATTCTCGGGAGAAGTCAGCCATCTGGCCAAATCCTCGCGAGTCGGATTCTCTATCGCGAGCGGAGCAATGGATGGCAAGCCGCCACGTTGAACCTTCTCTCCATGCTTGTCCCAAACACCGCGCACGAGAACGTGTGTATCGCGCTGTTCCGGTCTTTCCGCAAGTACCATCACCGCCGCCTTCTTCGCCGACTTTGTCTCATTCAACTGTGCTCGCGCGCGATCCAGTGAACGCTTGGCAACTTGATAAGCTAGATGATCGGCAAGGAACTGCTCAAACAATCGCATCTCCAGTTTTTCATCCACCACGGACGCTTGAGAGAGTTGCTCTAACGGAGCAAGTCCTGTTTCCGTGACTGCCGGTCCACGCTGGTCTGTCACGGAAACACGAAAGCGGCCGATATTCGCATCGCCCAATGTCGAGCGTTGTCGTAATTCGACAATCATCTCTTCATCTTTCGCCAATACAAGCGGCTCTGCCAAAGCAAAGACCGCATAGTGAGTTGTCATCTCCGGCGCGCCTTTGGTTGTCCAGCCGTTGCGAGGATCGTCATCCAGTAGTCCCTTGACATCTCCGTAACCACCTTTGCCAGGGGGGACAAAGTCGGCAACGACGCTCTTCACAGAAATGTCGCTAATCTGGCTACTGCCCATCTTTCGGACTTGCACTTTCACGTCCGTGAGTATGAACTCACCGGACTGGCCGCGTGAAAATGCAGCCTGAGTGTGCGAGGCATGAGGAATGACCTCGAGCTTGAAGCCGGTCACTCGCGGCAGCTTCACCGTGGCGAAAAGTCGATAGTCATCTTGATTCGGATTCGGTCCGGCCGCTTGGATAATGGCGTCTGCCGATTGCGTTAGCTGAGTACCCTCGCTACTTTCCAAGGATCCTATCAGTGGAGTCCAAATGCTATAACCCTGTGGAAGGTCTTGTTTTTGTACCGCAAGCCATTCCTCGAAGGGTTTTCGAGCTGCCTCTCGCGCAGCCGCTTCAGGACCGCTACGCTTGTCAACCAGTTGTTGTGCTTCCTCGATAGCCCTGTCAACATACTTGGATTCGTAATTCAGATAGGGCTTTGCATCTTTGCCCGCCTTGCCATCCTCGTCAATACTATTAAAGAAAGCCGTCAGTCCGTAATAATCAGCTTGAGTGATCGGGTCAAACTTATGCGAGTGGCATTGGGTGCAGCCGAGTGTTAATCCTAGCCACACGCTACCCGTCGTATTGACTCGATCGAGCACATAATCGACGCGCGACTCTTCGGGATCTCTGCCCCCCTCGCCATTGGTCATGTGGTTACGATGAAAAGCGGTGGCCAGCTTTTGCTCGGGAGTCGCGTTGTGTAGCAAGTCTCCGGCAAACTGTTCGAGGGTGAACTGATCAAATCTCATATTCGAGTTAAAGGCTTCGACGACCCAATCTCGCCACGGCCAGTTCTCGCGATTTGAGTCGGATTGAAAACCATCGGTGTCTGCATACCGTGAAACATCGAGCCACCACATCGCCATACGCTCGCCGAAATGAGGTGAAGAAAGCAAACGATCTACGACTACCTCGTAACTTGACGAAGTCCCATCAAATGCGCGAAGTTCGTCAAGCGTGGGCGGAAGTCCAGTCAGATCGAACGAGACTCGTCGCAACAGCGTGTGACGTTCCGCTTCGATAGCTGGCGTAAGCCCCTCTTTTTCTAAGCGAGCCCAAACAAATTGGTCGATTGGCGATCTCATCGGAAAGTGAGGAGGGCACTCTGCTTCCAATTCTTTGGCGATGACTGCCGGTCCTGAACGACGCACTGGTTTCTCATAGGCCCAATGCTTACCCCAAGTCGCCCCAGAATTGATCCATGCTTTTAGTTTGTCGACTTGAGTTGGCTTCAATCGCGACTTATGCGACGATGGTGGGGGCATCAGCGCATCGTCGTCATTACTTATGACCCTGGCAATCAATTCGCTTGACTCAGGTTCACCCACTACGAGTGCCTGGAGCGCTCCGTCACGCGAATCGAGTCGCAAATCTGACTTGCGATTTGCTTCGTCCGGTCCATGACACGAAAAGCAATTCTCCGAAAGAATCGGTAGTACTTCTCGACTGAAGAAGGCTGGATCGTCCGCGCGAAGTATGCCACCGCAGACAATGGTAATGCAAACGGTTAGGTGACTATAGAATTCCATAACTTTTATCATATAAGCTACGAGCCGATGCCTTCGATGATACAGCCTAGTTGTCGGTGAGGCGAAAGTCACGTCTATTATAACAACTGTCGTCGTAGTAGGATCGAAACCGACATGCACAGAGCAGTTTCGCGGCCAAGTCGCCTTTGACTGCATATGCCTTGCATTCGACTGTCGTGCCAGGTTAAGCAGCAACCGTTTTTGTTCAAGTGATGAAAAATCGCTATGAAGATCTACGAACTTGGTTCCATGGCATTTTCGATATCAAGATGCCCATCCCACATGTGTCTGTAATGCCGGCGAATACCAATCCAGCGCCTATAAAAGCAGACAATCCAATAAAATACGGATGAACCAAAAAGCTAAGCACGACGCCAAGGACGACCAATGAACCAGCAGCGATGCGGACCTGCCGTTCGAGTGACATCGCTTTCTTACCGCGAACGACTGGTAGTCCTGCTTGTTCCCAAGCGGTCGTTCCTCCTTCGACGTTGATCACATTGGATTGGCCTGCTGCGATCAGTTTGTCGCAGGCTTGCTTTCCACGTCCACCGGATTTGCATATCAAATAAAGAGGCTCGTTCGAACCGTTCCTGGTCTTCGCGACATCGGATGGAACTAATTTATCGAGGGGGATGTTGTTCGCAAATGTTGCGTGGACTTCGCGAAACTCAAGCGGAGTTCGCACATCGATGAGGTGTACCTTCTGACCGTTTTTGATCAGTTCACTCAACTGAATCGGTGATATGGTTTGAACACTCATTCTATGCTCCTTCAACGTTTGGCCAACAAGATTGGATTTCAAGATGAGTTCCGAGAGAAACCACCACATGCATGTTATCGGTATTTTCGAATCGGTCAACGATGGAATTCAGGTGGAGTTTTTGTTCGTGTCTGCTGAAGACTATTGAAAGTTTGAACCTAGATGGAATCACATGAATTGGGAATGCATGAAAACAATATCGAGGTCTGGTGTTATCGAATTCACTTCAATAGCGAGGTTAAATCGCCATCTAGTGATGCAGAAACAAAAAATGCAATTCATTCGCCAATCAGGACTTAACGTCCGGCAATGTAATTTGACTGGAAATCCCTCAGCTCATCTGTCCTCGTCACCGCAGGGGGACTCCACACACCGTTGACGGCGATTTCGTCGGGTACGTAGATACGTAGGTAAAGAACGAAACGACCTGATGGGGCAGGCAACCAATTTCCTGAATTCGATGCATTTGATTGCCCATGAATAGAAACCGTTAACGAGCCGTCTGGATTCCACCGCAATGGTTTGTTCCCAATGCTTCCAATCGAGTGAATTTCCCAAGGATTGGCGAAGAGATGATGATCCTCATCGTAAAGAGTCAAGGACCAGAATGCGTGATGCGGCGGCAAGGCATTCGCTGCAAAGGTGATGGAATACTCGCCGTCGCCATTCAGCGGTAGGCCGTCTTGCGAATGCTCCAAGTAGAAGTACTTGGCTTCATTTTTTCGATTGACGAAGATGTTGGATTTGGCAACGGCTGTACGAGTCCGGTAGTCATTACCAAAGGCGGCTCCGTTGGATATGCTCGTCCAATATCCGGGAAGCTGATCGCCTACATTTCGAAAATGAAACAACGGAACAATCTCGGATTGTTCGAGCTCCATCGCAGCCCGGCTTAAAGCCTTCGCATACTCTGGATCCTCGTCAGCTTGCTTCAGGATGCAGTGTGCGGACTCGTACAGTTTCTCTTCCCCTGGAATTGGTGACACAGAATTCAGCACTGCGCCTAAGTCTTCGAAAAACGAAGCTGGGTGCACGCGCTTGCAATGTTCGCGAGACGAATCTCCAATGGACGGATACCATTTTTTCTTCGAAACATCGCAGGATTTCAATCGACCGGAGTACTTTGCCGCTGGATACATAGCTATCTGCGACAGATTCGATTTGAGCCGTTCGTCATTCCTCGTTTCAGGTGTTATCAAGACTCTGGGGAGAATGTATGCCAAGTTGGTTGGTGAACGAAAAACGCGTTCGATCCCTTCTGGTACATCGTCATTCCAGTTGGGGCCCACGATCAGATAAAAGCCAGGCCGTGTTTGGTACATCGATCCTAGTTCAGCAAACGAGTCGGTTCTGTGATCCCCAACCTGGTAAAGCCAGAATTGCTCGCTCGAAAAATCTGGAACTTGAATCACAACTGCACTGTTTTCGAGATCCATCATACCGAAGCCATAGGCGAAGTCTCGATTTGGACATGGAACGCTTTTTAACGCAGCGCCAGGCACTTCGGTTAACATGCATAGACTATTGATCGGAGCCACCGGTGCACCACCAGAAACTCCGGGGGTACGAACGATTTGCAATGACTTTTGCACATTCGACAAGTAAACCATTGGCCAAGCCCAGACGTAGACGTCCTTCACAGCTTGGCGAAGTTCCAAGTGAACGTCTTCGCGATGGGTCGTTGCAAAGGGCTTTTGTTTCTCAACATAATCGTCCCGCATCGGACGCTTTCCCGTATGAGAATCTCTAGTGACAACGCCAACGTTGTCTTCCGACTGAATCTTCTCGGTTAGGCAAAAAAGCACCTGGAATGTGACCAACAAGCGGGAAATGGCTAAGCGGTATGTGTACAACATAAGTGAACCCATCGTGAAACGCGTGCAATAAATGAAGTTAGTCCGTGCGGGCGAAAGCTATTGCTCGGACAACAACACCGTTGGTTCATTTCGCTCACTATCATTTCTGGAGAATCCTGAAATCTAGAACTTCTATCCATCGCGCACTACGAGTTGCTTTTTTGGTGCCAAAAAGAATGCAAACCCGGCACTTTGACGGATCGATTACCAATTCAATAGAATTTTCGTTGGTTTGAACCGATCAAAACGAATATGCAGAAGAGTACAGGCATTCAAAGACTTGGAACGTTCGAACGGAAAGCGATTCCAAACGACTGCCCAAGAGCGATCCGTCGTATTTAACGGCGGCCCAGCACTATTCATGCTAGTTGCCAGTGAATGTGATGGCCTGGAGGATGCTCTACCTGCGTTTCAACTCGCCAGGCAAATCGTTGAGCCGTTCAAGCTCGACGATTTCACTGAAGTACCACGGCTTCTCCGTGTTTTTCTTAAATCCGATGCATTTCGCCGGATACTTCACTCCGTCGACTTCTTTCCAATCACTGAACCGGTGAATATCGCTTCGCCAATCTATTCGGATTAAGCGACTCTCGGCTTTGTCGAAATAGATGTCCATCGGCGGCGTCACTGATCCGCTGACGCGCAGCCCAATAGCAGCCTTGTTCGACTCGACGATATCTGGAATCAACTCTAATTTGGATGCTGGGTCCGTCAGTATCCCGAGAGTCCATGCCCAGACCAAAAAAGTAGCCGGCTCATCCGGCTTAGCCTCGTCTTTGACGCGCTCATTCTTGCCAGTCCACCAGTACTTTGGGGGCTCATAGACCGATACCCGCTCTGCGACCTTCTTCTCCGGATCGGAGCTGACGTTAACCGTTTCTCGCGTTCGAAACAGGCGGAGCAATTTTCCCTCACCACCAACGGCATCAAATACTTTTTTGATGATAATGCCCGTGTCGGGATCGGAAGTGAACGCGGCGCTAGGTAAACAGGGAACGCAACACCAAGCAATCAAAAAGACAATTCGCATAGGGGATTTCCGAGTAATTTTCTTTTGATGCATAACGCTTTCCCCCTGGGCGTTTGCAGAAGACTTCGAAACTCTTGGGACCGAGTGCCAAGGTGTTCGGAATAACTCGATAAAAAGTATCTTCAATCGTCAATCTAGCCCAGTCAACCATGTAGTGCAATCTGTACGGCGACTGCATGATTGTACATAGTTCGCCTGCACTTTCGAAGTGCGATGGGGAAATTGATGCGAAGTTACTCCTGCCGTTGAGCCCGAACACAAATTCGATCGAGTAACTGTCCTTCATCCGATTGTGCTTCCGTGAGGTTATACTTTGGAAACAATCTTTTCCAACTTTGTATTTGTTTCGAGGCTGCTATGCGATCTCCTTTTTGGTTCGCGAAACTAATCGTCTCATCAACTCTTGGATGGATGTCGTTCGTAGATACGTGCGTGGCGTGGGAATCGGTAGAGTCGGCATTGGCTTTTCGGGCAGGGGCCGCCTCTGTCGATATCACGCCGATTACGCAACGTTCTATCGTAGCAGGAGGATTTTTGGAGGCTCAGTCCTCTACGATCCACGATCGGCTCTTCGTTCGCAGCATTGTTCTCGATGATGGAACTTCAACCATCTGCTTAACGGTTGTCGACACTTGCATGATGACGCAATCGCTCATCGATGAAGCGAAACTTTTGGCCAGTAAGCAATGTGGAATTCCTAGTTCACACATGATGGTTTCAGCAACGCACACTCACTCGGCGCCCGCGTCAATGGCTTGCTTGGGAACGCGATTGGACAAAGCGTATGCGGAGTGGTTGCCGGCCAAGATTGCGGAGTCGATTGTCGCTGCGCATGCGAAACGTGAGCCTGCCCGAATTGGCTGGAACTCGATCAACGATTGGGAACACACGCACAATCGTCGTTGGATACGCAAACCTGAAAAGAAGATTGTCGATCCGTTTGGAAACGCAACTGGGTTGGCGCATATGCATCCTGGCTACCAAAGCCCGGACGTGATTGGCCCATCCGGGCCAGTCGATCCCGAGCTCTTTCTCATTTCGGTTCAAGCCACGGATGGACGTCCTTTGGCGGTGTTTGCCAACTACTCGCAGCACTATTTTGGTGCCCAAGCCATCTCGTCGGACTACTACGGACTGTTTTGCAAGTGCATTGCAGAGTCTCTGAGAGAATCAGGCGATGGCAATGGCCCATTTGTTTGCGCGCTATCCCAAGGGACTAGCGGCGATTTGATGTGGATGGACTATGGCGTTCCAGCGAAATCGATATCGATGGCGGCATATGCGGAATCGGTTGCAAGGGTTGCAGAGCAATCACTTCAAGCCATCGCCTATCGAGACTTCGCTCGTCTTGGCATGGTCGAGCGGACATTGGATCTCAACTACCGCGTACCCGATTCGAAACGACTCGAATGGGCAAGACCGATTGCGGACCGCATTGAGAATGATCTCGCCAAGAATTTGCAAGAGGTCTATGCCAAGGAAGCGTTGATACTTCACGAACGACAAACAACGCAGCTAAAACTTCAAGCGATTCAGATCGGAGATGTGACGATCGCGACTCTTCCCAACGAGGTCTATGCGCTCACAGGGCTCAAGCTCAAAGGGCGCGCGCCGTCGCCATGGCACTTCAATATCGAACTGGCCAATGGAGCGGAGGGCTACATACCTCCACCCGAGCAACATGCTTTGGGCGGTTATACGACTTGGCCTGCCCGGACCGCAGGGCTCGAAAGCGAAGCGGAGCCAAAAATAGTGGAGTCACTTCTCCAATCTTTGGAAGAAGTAACAAAAGGCACGCGTCGATCGATGGAAGCCACCCACGGCCCCTACGCTCGAGGAATCTTGGATGCAAAGCCACATTCTTATTGGCGTTTAGATGACGCGGACGGAACCATCGCACGCAATGCGATCGCAGGTGGTCAACCCGCCCGGCTCAGCCCAGGTTACGCTTGGTACTTGCCAGGTGTCGGCAGCGGTACCGGCATTGGAGCAGGCGAAGAGTTATCACCCTCCGCGTTTTCTGGTCCCGATCAGATCAACCGCAGCCTGCATCTGGCGGGAGGGGAGCTTACATGCGAATTACCGCAGGGCTCAAAAAACTATTCCATTTCCTTTTGGTTTTGGCTCGGAGAGCGCAGCGGCGCGAGCGAGCGACAAGGTACGCTCTGCGTAGGTCCCATGGGAGAATCTCTCGTTGCAAAACAATTTGGCGATCATACCGTGCAGCTTGAGCTCGATGGTGTCTTTCGAAGCGAACGACTCGCGGCAGATCAATGGCACATGGCTACTTTGGTTCGAGAAAAAGGGACGGTTAACTTGTGGGTTGACGGTGGAGCAGAGCCATTTTTGAGATCGACCGCGGCACGCGTTGGCGAAAACAGGCAAGTGCGTTTTGGACAAGGAGTGCAAGGCAAAATCGATGAGATCGCGTTCTTTGAAAGACCTCTTGCCGCGGACGAAATCCAGTCGTTTTGGAACGAATCAGCAGTTGGAAACCCGAGTGCCGTCGACATTGCCAAGCGAAAACGATTTGAAGAGCGAGGCCAAACGGGCACTAGTACCATCGCCTTTCCTGGTCCCTATGCGGACGCGATCGCATCGCTGAAACCGACGGTGTTGGAAACACTCGCGGCTGCTTCCAAGGGAATGGAAACATCCGGAAGCGTTCGTTTCGCGGCCAATTCTTTCGCATCGTTTCAATCGGGTCGGCTTGCCACGACCTACGAAACGATTGGCGATACATACAGTGTTGCGTTTTGGTTTCGCAACCAAGTACCGAATGCATCACGCCCAGTGACCGCTTATCTTTTTTCACGTGGTCCGGACAAGGACCCGCGTGCGTCTGGCGATCATCTCGGAATCGGTGGGACGTACGACCCTAAGATGACGGGCAAGTTGTTTTGGTTCAATGGCAATGATCGCAATGAAGCTGCGATTGGTCGTACCATCATTGCTCCCAACACATGGAATCACGTGATCGCGATTCGCGAAAAGAATCATATCAAGCTCCTGCTCAATGGCGAAACGGTCCCTGACTTAGATACCGATATTGAGGTGACCACCAATTCCAGCAAGCAGTTCTTCCTCGGTGCTCGCACGGATCAGTTTGCACCCTTGCAAGGCCAGCTTGCTCATTATGCGATCTTCAATCGAGCGTTGACAACCGACGAAGCCAAGCAGCTATATGCGGCATCCGGGCAATCGGTAGGCAAGCCGGTTCCTGGCCCTGAACGCACAGACAAAAAGCCGCTACCACTGCCACATAGCGAACCTCTGTCGGCGGAGCGTTCCCTCTCAAAAATTCACGTTCCCGAAGGCTTTCGTGTCGAGCTCGTTGCATGCGAACCGCAAGTCATCGATCCAGTCGCTTTCGATTGGGACGCCCAAGGCAGGTTGTGGGTTATTGAAATGTCGGACTACCCGATGGGGATGGATGGGCATGGAAAAGCAGGTGGCCGAGTTCGGATCTTAGAAGATCGAGATGGAGATGGTCGTTATGAAACCAGTTCACTCTTTGCCGAGGGGCTCAATTTCCCGAATGGACTTTTGACATGGCGAGATGGCGTTTTGGTCGCTGCGGCTCCTCAGATCTTATTCCTGCGAGATACAAACGGCGACGGAAAAGCCGATACCAAGGAAGTGTTGTTCGAGGGTTTCAACGAAGGCAATCAGCAGCTTCGGATGAATGGCTTGAGATGGGGTTTGGACAACTGGGTGTATTGTGCCAACGGAGGACATCACCCGAATCATGGATTGAAAACAGAGGTGAAGTCGAATCGCAATGGTCTTACGTACGCCATTGGAAGCCGCGATTTTCGGATACAGCCGGATTCCGGTGAACTTGTCATCGAGTCGGGGCCATCGCAGTTTGGTCGCAATCGAGACGCATGGGGCCATTGGTTTGGGACGCAGAATGCCAAGCCGCTTTGGAACTACGTGCTCGCCGACCGCTATCTCGCGAGGAACCCATACGTCCCAGCGGCCAGTGCCATTCAATTCGTCTTGCCACCCAATAGCCCAGAGGTTCATCCGGCCAGTCGACCTGAAAAACGCTTCCATAGCTTTCAGGAAGCAGGGCACTTTACCTCAGCCTGTGGAGGCATGATCTTTGGTGATAGCCGATTGTTTGGACCAAGCGAAAAGATGCACGCATTCACCTGCGAACCGTTTCACAACTTGGTCCAGCATAATGTTCTGACCGATAGCGTTGTTAGCTTTACGGCGGAGCGTCCGACTGGCGAAGGCAGATTCGATTTCTTTGCCAGCGAGGATCGATGGTGTCGACCAGTCATGGCGCGCACAGGGCCCGATGGAGCGCTATGGATTGCGGACATGTATCGCTACATGATTGAGCATCCAGACTGGCTACCACCGAATGGCAAGGAGGAACTATTGCCTCACTATCGCTTGGGGGATGACCGAGGGCGCATTTATCGCGTCGTGCCGATTGAAAGGCCATCGACTGCATCTCCGTGGGAGTTGCTATCTGGCGATACTGCCGCGATCGTCCAAGCTCTGGAGTCTCGAAACGACTGGCAACGCGACAAAGCGCAGCAAATGTTGCTTTGGTCTAAAGATGTTTCGGCTGTTCCGATGCTTGAACAACTAGCGACCTCAAGTGCAAGTCCGCAAACGCGGGTTCAAGCATACGCAACGCTCGACGGCATGGGGCGGTTATCGAATGCCATGAAGATCAAATCCTTGGGCGATAGTCACGCGAGGGTTCGAGAAAATGCAGTGCGAATGGCGGAGGCATCGACGGATGCTGAGGTCCAAGCTGCAGCCATTCGGCTGGTGAATGATCCGGATGAAAAGGTATGTCTCCAATTGGCATTCACGCTTGGCCAGTGGCCTGGAAAGATCAATGGCGAAGCGTTGGTGTCCCTAGCAAAGCGATTCTATAGAGAACCGATGATCCAATCCGCGATCATGAGTTCAGCATTGGAACATGCGAGCACCTTTGCGATTGGCATCGCCCAAAGCGAGTTGCAAGTTGTTCAGGCATTTCGGGAGCCGATCGTGCGTCAGTCCGTGGGGCTTAAAGACACCAAGGTGCTGAACGTATTGCTAGTCGATGCATTGAGTTCTGTAGGTAAGGACAAGACGTACAAGCTTGACGAATTGCTTTGGACACTACAGCGTGTGGGAGTGAGCTTCGAGGACTTCCTGTCTTATGACACGGATCAAAAACTGCTTGCAAGTTTGAAACAGTTGGAGACTGCATTGCAACAGTTGTCTGTGGACGCGAAAAATGATCGGTTGGAGTGGAGCGATCGAATCGCTGCCGCGAAGCCTTTATGCCGGACAAAAAAGCATCGAGAGCAAGGCCTTTTGATACTTTTCCAAGGGTTAAAGCCGAACGTTGCGCTAGAATTCCAGCAACAGATCCTCGGGATATTTGTTCAGAGTGGTCATGACGACGCTCCAAAGTATCTAGCATCCGCATGGTCGGAGTTTACGCCAACTCTTCGGGCGCAGGCGATCGATGTTTGGATGTCGCGCACCACCTGGGCTCGCGATTTACTCGACCAAATAGATCATGGTGTGATTCATGCGAGCGGTATTGAATTTGGGCAGCGTGATCGGCTTTTGAAATATCCTGACAAGATTATTGCAGAGCGTGCAGCCAAGCTGTTTCAATCCAAAAACTCAGCGAAACGACAAGACATCATCGTGGCCTATCGGCAAGCGTTTGAGCTTCGCGGTGATGTAGCCAAAGGACGCGTCGTCTTTGAGCGGGCGTGTGCAAGTTGCCATCGGAAAGACAAACTTGGCAATGAAGTGGGTCCCAACATGGCGACCGTCGCCGAACATACCAATGAAAAGCTTCTGGTCAACATTCTCGATCCCAATGCAGACATTCAGCCAGGTTTTCAAGCGTACAACGTCTTGCTTGAGAGCGGCGAAGTTTTAACGGGTTTGCTTGTGGGCGAGACCGCCAACAGCGTTTCCATCAAATCGGCCAAAGGTATCACGCAGACGGTCTCGCGTCTCGAGATCGAGCAACTACGCAATTCGAATCTATCGCTAATGCCCGAAGGACTTGAGTCGATCCTTACCATGCAGGATCTAGCAGATGTTATTTCTTTCCTTCGATAGGCTGGGCGATCTTTGCGGAGGGAATTGAAAGAGCGGCTACTTTTCTTCCAATAGTTCGGCGGTTGCCAACTTAAGCGTCTCAAGCCCCAAAGCTGACAACCGACCATACGCCGTCGTGCCAGCGTCCTCAGCATTCGTTTTGTTGACCTGAGACTCCAAATCCACATAGTGATTGACGAAACTACGCATCTGATCCGGTGACCAGCGTCGACGTTGTTTTAGTAGATTGAGATACTCGATCAACTGTTGAGCATCGCGGTAGGCCTTAAGTCTCATCGAATGACGAATAACAGTTTCGCCAGCAGCATCTTTGTCGAAGATGAACAAGCCAAGCTGATCCGCTTCTTTCAATGCACTCCCCGATTTATTGACCGTCTGCCAGGGAACAATGCCAGTCGCTCCATCTTGCCAGGCGTCCAGCGCCCACGCCTGGATGTTGCGATTCGTCTCATGGATGTGATTCGATGTCCCATAAACCCACGCCTTCAGACCGTCACTCTGCATGCGGTCGGTTACCAGACGACGATAATTCTGGAACGCCGATGAGGACACAATCCACAAGTCATCACGTCGATCCAACTGGCCTCGGCAGTATTCAGGACGTGAAATGTCGATGCGATAATTGATCTGGACGTCGGGCGCAACTCTACGGCCGCGATCGGTCAACTCCCCATAAAACTGCAATGCCCGGTAATCCCAAAAACCCGATGGTTCATCCAGAATCCACGGTGCTTTCGTCTTTTCGTTGAGTGATCCCTTGTTATTAAAGTACACCTGAAAGCCGGTTTGCTTCCATCCTTTGGAGTCAGCAAGTCGAGAGAAATCCTGCAGAATGTTGACATACGTCGTAGCATACTCAGGCCGATCGACAAACGATTGATACGCGTCCGGATTGCCGTTAAAGTACTGTCGACAATTCAAAGGCCAGCTTTCATGAAACGTCAGATAGAAGCCTGGCGCCGCAATCGGTCCGCGATGTCCATTTTTGAAAAGTGAGCCATCAATGTACGGCCCGAAGGCTTCCACAAAATCGTCCCAATATCCTGTCGTGGCACCCGGTTCAAAGCTATCGTATTTCTTGTTGTCCATTCGCCGCCCGGAACGAAGACGCATATCGAGATTACTCTTCCTTGATCCCGGGGCTGCCGTATTGTGCGAGTAATGCAGAATGTTCGCGTGAACTCGATGGTCGTACGCGACTTGCTGTAAGGCATAGTATTCGTCGACATGATCGGGCAAGCCGTAGCCATTCATCTCGCAGAAGAAAGTCGCCTGACGAGGTAACGCGAATGGAAGAACTTTGATCTCTAGTGGCACTACGCGACCATCGGAAATCGTGATCTTACCTGTGCGGAGGCCTGAAGGAGCGTCAAATGGAATATAGACATCGGCAACGACGGAGCGATCCACATTGGGCTCAAGCGAAATGAAATCCGGCATCGGAAGCAGCGGATCGGGAATCAAGCGTCCCCCAGCCTCTGCATTTGCCGGAACATATGCGGCTTGATGCAAATCGATACGTGGCTCCACTTCGTCTAGCTGAACTTTGACGGACACTTTTTCATCGCGTTTGCCTTGGTGACTTCGCAGCAGTAGCTGAAATCCGACGACTTCCCCCGCAGCAGCAGTGAGGCGCACCCTGTAACCGTCGAAGATCGAATTGTGAGTTCGGTAATCCGGCGGAAGGTCACCGACCGCTTTTCCGGCTGCGTCATACTTATCCAGGATCGGAATCACACAAAGGTCTGCTGCCAGTGACGAATGCAGAGGTGCCAAAGACACTGCCGGTTTCTCGATTGAACCTGATTTCAGAATCACGCTGCGGAGCACCGCAGGCTGCGATCGCTGACCTGTACGACTTAAAGTAACGACCTTGATTTCATAAGGTTGATCTGCGGAGATCGACGACGAGAGGTCTCGCAGCTGGAACGTTTGCTCGCGACCGTTGATAATAAGCGGGATGTTGTGCCGACCAAGCAACTTACCATCAACGCTGACTTCGTAGGCGAATCCATGCATTGGCGACGTCAGCCTAAGCCGCGCCGAACCACTATCCGCCGAGTCCAATCGAAGCTCAGTCGCAGCCTCTGCTTTGGCTTCCAATTGATCATCAACCTCAACGATCAGATACGGCATCTTTCCAGACTGCTCACGCGCAAAGATTGTAGGGTTGCGTCCTGTGTCTGAGTCATGTTCATGAATGGCCAGCCCATGTGCGACACCTATCGCCATCGCATGAATCATGTCCGGGGGCACGTCCCAGTGATATCTACCATCACGAATTTCTGACTTCGTCTGGTGCACCAGTGTAAATCCGTTGCCTCCGCAGACGGCCGGAAACTTGGCTCCCCGGTAGCCCCAATCTACAACGCCATCCATTCCCGCTGTTAGACCGCTGGAGCGATACTCATCCCACGGTGTGGCGATGGTGGAAATGCTGACGCCGGAAATCTCCTGTTCTCCTTTCACGCAAACTAGCGTCGCTCTCTTCACTCGTTTCCCGGCGATCGCACGCGTGTCGAACGCCATGGAAACCATGTGCTGGTTGCCTTTGATTCGGATGCGCCCTTGCTGTCCGGCGTTCAAGTCCCATTCACCGTCAACCATGACGATCGAGTTGTCTTTGGTCACGGGCAGTTGAATCGCCTCTTGAGCCATTGGAGCTGTTGCAAAGAGGGATGATATAAACAAAAGAGCGAGTAAGATCCGCATAGTTGAATCCGCCGTTGAAATCGCTGAGCGATCATTGCGTTGGGAGGGTAAAAAAATGACCAGTACATTCAACATATCACACCGGACGGGACTTCAGAAGGTCTATGCGATTGCGAGCAATCCAGCGTGTTGACGGTTGAAATGATGAAGTCGATACAGCTTCAGTGAGTTTTCGATCAACGACTATGGAATCAGATGGGCAACTCCATCACGATCACGGCCCCTTTGGCTTTCGGATGACGATGTTCTTGCTCACCAACAAAGATCCGTCCCGCATGTGCCTCCACTATCCGCTGGCAAATAGCCATCCCCAAACCAGTCCCCTTTGTTTTGGTAGTGTAGAATGGCTCGAAGATATGGGCTTTCTGTTCGTCATTCAATCCAGGTCCGTCATCGGAAAACGAAACTTGTATATAGTTATTGCGCCCGTACTGAACGATTCGGCAAGTCGTAAAGATGACGCCTCCTGTCGCGAGCACGGCAATCGAGTTCTCATAAATGTTGCGGAGTACCTGGCCAATACGCGTTGCATCGAACGACAACGGAGGGCAGCGCTCGCATTCTAAATGCAATTTGATTTGCAGTGGTTTCCATTGCTCCTGAATATTCTCCCACGTTTTTTGGCATAGTTCCGCGATATTTTGTTGCGATTTGCCTAACTGGATCGGAGCTGCATACCCTCGCACTTCCTCATACAGCGTTTGCAGCTCCACCAATGCAGAGCGCGTTCGCCGAACCAAATCTCGTTGATCAGGAGCAGATTCGAGATCCAGGTCGAGCATGTCCAAACATGCTCTCGAACGTTGTAACGCATTTCGACTTTCGTGGGCCAACCCAGTCATCATTTGACCGATCGCTGCCAATCTTTCATTCTGAATCAATTTCAATTGAGCAGCTCGCAAGTCGGCTTCGGTCTGCTGCCGCTCTGTCATGTCTCGCATGATTCCAGTGAACAGTATTCGCTCACCAACGCGAACCTCGCTGATGGCCAAATCGATCGGAATCAAGGAGCCGTCGACTCGGAGCCCTAACACCTGTCTCCCAATGCCAATGATGTTCCGTTTTCCAGTTTTACTATACTGTCGCAAATACTCATCGTGCCTCGAATGGTCCGGTTCGGGCATCAACTTGGATACATTGCATCCGATCAATTCCGATGGCCGATGGCCAAACAGTTTCTCGACGGCTCGATTCGCATGCAATATCATTCCTCGATCGTCGATCGTTACGATCGCATCGATCGCGGTATTCAAAATCGCATCCAGCAGTGCTGAATTGACCGTGTCACGGTCCTCGGGACTATCAGAAGCTCCAGGGTTCGTTGGCAACATCTCTTACATTAACCATCCCGGTTTGAGTTCCACAAGCATTTGTCGTAATTGCTCGCGCCGCGCATTATCCAGGTTTACACCACTCGGTAGTTCTTGAGAACCGGACAAAATTGCGCTCATATGACTTTTTAAATACTGCATCACAGGTTCAGGCAACCCGTCGAACTGCGATGACAAAATCAGGTAACTACAGCCATGACGAAATAGCCGCTGTTTCAAATCCAGTTGATAAAGCGAACGACCTTTGGAATCACAGGGACCTCGATTAGAAAACTGAGCACGATAAGGACCGGACCCGTCCACTGGACTGGTCAATTCAAACTCGTCAGCAAACAATAGTCCTCGGATCAGTTCATCACCCACAGAAGCGATTCGCCTCTTCGTGGAATCGCTAACGTGACTTGAATCTCGCTCGAGTGCTTTGTTCATCGCTTGATCCAAATGTACCGCTTGACGTGTTTCGTAGTTGGCTCGCGTGATCAGATTCTGCACTCGCGTTTGATGTTCCATCACCATCAGTGCGACAATGTCACTCGTATCCCGAAGATATGGTTTTGTATCGATGAAGCCAGGCATCTTCGGCCAATTGGCTCCTTCTTCCGCATCGACTTGTTGAGGATCCAATCGGTCCAATGCGAATGTGTTCCCTAGATGTCGCATAGCTCCGTGCTCACCCGTCACATACCAACCGCCCCAACGTTGCACGAAGGGACTTCGGTGATCGGTTACGAAACTGGATGCACCCGAACGCGGTCGGCCCGCCTTGTCGGAGTAAATCGATCGAACAAGTACGCCCGGTACTCGTTCTGTCCGGGTTGTTGCATGGCATGATAGACATTGCCCACGATCGCGGATCACCGTTGGTCGATCTGGTTCATCTTCGTCAGTCCCGTCTTTCGGGACTTCGAAGGTATAAAAGACACAACCTAGTTGCGGATCGATCGCCGTCAGCTCCATAATGTTACTTCCCTGAACGAAACCGACATACACCGAATCGTTGAAATAGATCGCCCGAGGTGTTCGCGGGCTGATATGGCTAATCTGCAAACTAGTCTTTGAGAAGACCAAGATCTGGGACGAGACTGGGACATTCAGAGCCTTTAAGAGTGGCCCCAAGTACTCTCCTTTTTCGTCCGGCTCGCACTTCGCTTGACCTGATTGCATCTGCTTCCAAAGCATCGATACCGGGTCGTTCGAGATCGTATCGTAGTAGGCAATGGGTGGATTCTCAAAATCGTCACCCGCATTGGCTGTTGTCGCAAACCACAGGCCTAAACACAAAGCAGAGAGGAGGCTTTTTCGTTTCATTTCTCCACCTCATCATGAAGGATCCGCATCGGAGCTGAATCCAAGTCATCGTATTGACCACTTCGAATACAATACAAACATCCCCATAGTCCAGCCGCTCCGAGAAGCAATGCCGCTGGCAAGGCAATATAGAGGACACTCATGGTATTGTCGTACCTTTCTTTCTCTTCGAGACAAAGGTTCTACTATTCAACGCCATCGTCAAGACTGTCAATCCGCTCAAAGGCATGAACAACGCTGCAATTAACGGATGAATCAATCCGGCAATCGCTAAAGAAATAGTGATCGCATTGTAGAGCAGCGATGCAATAAAACACCTTCGTATCCCCACCACAACCTCTCTCGATGCTCGCATCAAGTCGACCAACGAACTCAATCGAGGGTTCGCAATGTACACCGGTGCGATTGCCAACGACTGTTCACTGTTTCCTCGGACTGCAATCCCGACATCTGCGGCAGCCAATGCACCTGCGTCGTTGACGCCGTCTCCAACCATCACCGTTTGTCGGCCATCGTAGGATAGACTTTGTCGAATGACTCGCAATTTGTCTTCGGGACTTTGGCCTCCCAACACTTGATCGATGTGGATCCCTTGCTCTCGCAAACTATTTGCAATCTTCTCCACCACTTGGGGATGATCACCGGACAAAATACCCATCCTCCAACCCATCGACTGAATCTCTTGCAGAGACCCAGCGGCATCTGGACGCAACGCATCTCCGACGGCAAACATTCCAACCACTTCTCCATCTGCGGCAACCCAAATCGTCGTTTGACCACGATCAGCGATCTGCTTGGCTCGATTGTATTCTTGGTCTCGAATGCTCACCAACTGCATCTTCATCCAATCCGCATTGCCGATCGCCATATGCTTCCCATTGACGATAGCTCTAACACCAAAGCCTCGCTCTTGGACGACAGCAGCGACATCCAACGCAGGATCCCAATCATTCGAGTGAGCAACGGATTGTCCCTCGCTCGTGTTGCCGCTCCAATCGTTCGCTTCGCTAAATCGTACTATGGCGCTCGCGATGGGGTGATGAACGCAGCACTCAATGGCGGCGATGGCTGGCAACCATTTTTCGTCACCCACCCACTCATGAACATGCATTCTGCCTAATGTTAGCGTACCCGTCTTGTCGAGCCACAGCATCCCTGGCTTGGCTAGCTTCTCCAGGCAATCGCCTTCACGTATCCAAATCTGCCGTTTCGCAGCTCGCCCCAACGCGATGGTGATTACCAAGGGGGCCGCGAGCGCCAAAGCACACGGACATGCAATGGTTAACAATGCCATCGTGTGCTGAGTAGCCACGGTAGTGTCGGCTGCAACACTCCAACCGACCCAAGTGCCAACGGCCAGCAAAAGAACCACGACGACAAACCATCTTCCAACGCGATCTGCGGCCTGTATCCACGGCGTTCGATACGTAGTAGCTTCACGGACCATCGCCATCAATTTGCCAACGCGACTCGATTCGCCAGCAGCCTCTACCCGAACTCGAATCGCACAGTTCAAATTAGTCGTCCCACCGACGACGCGCGATCCCGATTGAATCAAAACGGGAAGGGTCTCACCGGTCAACAACGAGGAATCCACCGAACTCTCGCCATCTTCCACAATCCCATCGGCAGGAATGATGCCTCCCGGTTCGACGAGAACAAGATCGTTAGGGACCAATCGACTGGCGGGAATAGCATGTCGATTGCCACGCTCGTCGAGAAGGTGCGCCACTTGCGTATTCCAACGCAACAACTTGGAGATCGAATTTCGCGAAACCGACTGTGCTCGAAATTGAAGATACCGACCGATGCGAAGCAATAGCACCAACGACGCGAGGGAATCGAAATAGATATGACCGCTTCCGTACCACGCACCGACCAAAGATCCGGCGGTCCCGATGCACAGCGACACCGCGACAGGAATATCAACGTGTGGCGACTTCGATAGAATGGCTTGCCAAGCGGTCTGCAAAAAGATTCGACCAGGCAACAACGCCGACAACAGTCCGAGTATAGCTCCGATCCAACGTAAAAAATACTCGTTGCCTGCAGAAATGCCGGTCGATTCTCCCGCGTACAATGCAACGCCGATCCACATGGCGTTCGCAGCCAAGAACGCGGCTAACGCGATACCCGTCCAGTGTTCACGTTGTCGAATGATGATTTCCGCGTTGTAATCCGGATCGTCTTGCCAGGGACTGAGCTCGTAGCCGATCTTCGACAATCGGCTTGCCACGCGAGCAACATTCGTTTGCTCCGGATCATAAATCAACTCGACCGAGTGATCGCTCAACCGAACCCGAGCGCTGTGCAGGCCTCGTATCGTCGGTTGAACTCTTTCGATGAGCCAAGAACAGGCTGCACAATGCATCCCATCGACCGACAAACGTACGCAATCCATCCCGCCCGGTAGATGATTCACTTGAACGCCAGCCGCTTCGAGATCGACCAACGATTCGATTCGACTTTCCGAATCGCGAACGTACTGCGAGCCCTGACCGGTGGTTCGAAGTTTGTAATAGTCCTCGAGTCCTAGCTCGTGAATCATGGCATACGCGCCCATGCAACCATTGCAACAAAACGCTCGATCGGACTTCGGTGTTACCGGTGTTGGCAGTCCGCAATGACTGCATGGTACCAACGCTGTCGATGACTTTGCTTCACGTGTGACATTACTCGTCATGTTGCGTCTCCTCCACAAAAG